>ENA-ORVC01000034-ORVC01000034.1-human-gut-metagenome-genome-assembly--contig:-NODE-34-length-118929-cov-22.365235_pt1 | contig 118929 bp, 115 predicted proteins | sample MGYA00242092_ERZ509234 | MGnify/ENA primary metagenome ERZ509234 (study PRJEB26280, sample SAMEA2338800) | human gut metagenome | biome: human gut; feature: human-associated habitat; material... | reverse complement strand
CCTCCAAATGCAGAATGGAGATATTAACAGTACCGGAATCGGTTCCTCGTGTTGCGCTTTTCAACAGCACATCTGCCTTCCCATTTCCCGTTAAGTCACCGGTAGTAACCGTCGATTCAAAATACCCTCTATAATCTTTTATTGCCACATCTACGCCATTTACATTCGCTATGATCGTTGTAAATCCTGCATCACGTCTGTCGATCACACGCACCCTGTCTTCTTTTCCATCTCCGTTTAAATCTGTTCTCGATTCAATTCCAAAATCGATGGGAATGGCACTCGTCTGATAAGCACACCCCACTAAAAAAATTCCACTTATCATTAACAGTAGTATTTTTCTAACTGCAAATTTCGTACCTAACAATGTCTCCATGTACCTTCCTCACCCTTCTCTAAATACAATTCAAAATCAGTCAAATATACACTCAAAAATATTAAACAAAGCAACCATAAGTATATTATAGCTTGTCTGCGAAAATGAAACAATCTGTTTCCAACTTCAAGAAAACAGGGACACATTGCATGCCCCTGTCTGTTTTTTTGATAAGTATTGTGATCTGACACGATTAAAGTTCCTGCTACTTCTTTCACGAATCGAAATTTTGCCCACCGCTCTTCCTCAGTCAGCTTGTTGCCAATCTCGCAGGAGGCAAATCCACCGGATCTCTCGTCATCAAACTCCAGGAAATAAGTATTCACATTCTCTATGATCTCATAGGTCTGTGTTTCCCGCAGTCTGAAATCGTATTCTTCCTACCCGTACTGCTTGATCAGATCCTCGAATGCATTGACCAACAATATTCATTTCCTTTTCCCGAAAGCCTCACAATTCACAATAATATCGCCATTCTCCTGAATGGTAATATTCTGCCAGTGAAATGTATTTTCATTTCTTTCCACGAAACGCCATTTTCGATTGGGATTTTCCAAAACCGTTCCTGTCAATATTCCATTTTCCATGGTAAAACACAAATTTGTAAATTTACTCTTGCATGCATATACCATATCATAGCAATGGGTCTTTGAATTATATATTCTAAGTCCGACACCATACTCACCATCCGGCTGTGGAGAAGTCTCCCTCGTCGCTCTGGAAGGACATATGAACATATCTTCAATGCCTATCCCGTTCAATACCCGCCTAAAGATCCACTCTCCCTTTAATTGGCGCTGCGGCCTGCTACGATCACCATCTATAAATTTATCTTTATAATCAAATTCCCAATCACCCAGCAATGGTGCAAACCAATCATATTCCTCCGGAATAGTTTCTTCCGATCGTCCATATAAAGCTTCTATAAAGCTATCCATAATGCTTTTTGCCCTCCTGTACCTGCGTCAAATTCTTCCGGCAATAATTGCCTTCACTTCTTCTATCTCCTTGTCTGTGGCCGAGGCTATCTGCTCTGCCGACAGACCATTCTTGTGCATTTTTAAAATCAAACCTGCTTCACCTTCTATACGCCCCGTTTCTCGTCCGATGGCAATGCCTTTTTCTTCAATCCCTTCGCCTAAATTGCACATAGCGCTCACATCCTTTCGCATATTTTCTTCTATGGGAATATCATATTCATTTCCTATAATGCTCAACTTTTCATCTACCGTAAGTTCTTGGGACAGCAATGCTCCTAGCAGACGATGCAATTCGTAGGTCTCGTCGTGTTCCGGCAGTTCCTTCGCCAGTCCTATCATTACGATGTTGATCAGATCCAGATTTCCTTTCCATTCATAGGAACCGATCAGATCCTCTTTGGTCAGATGAATATGGCTCATGGTATTTTCCTCCATATTCATGCATATCCAAATAGAATAGACTCTTTTGATGTCATTGTAACTCGAATTCTCGAAATCCCGTTCTTTCTGGGAAGAGACCAGTCTGCTGACATAAAAAATCGCCCGGTTTAAAATCTCATACTCCCCCGGTTCGTCTTTCTGTGCTTCTACGTTAATGATGATCTGCGACAGACCGTCCTTCGTCCGTACATAAAAGACAATATCAAATCGTGCCAGTCCTTCGTTGATCTCCTGGTTTTCCGTATTAAAACCGACAATACGTTGTCCATTTCTGTCAAGTACCGCGTTCGTCAGCCCCGGTTCCACAGGTATCGCACTGATATAAGGGGTTCCTTCTATACAGCCTGCAACTGCTTTGGGATTCATTCCCTTAAACTCATCCACGGTTTTGATCAAAATCTGTGCCAGGATTCTTTTGTGTCCTACCAGCCGCTTCACTCTCGCATCATACTGCGCTTTCAGATCGGCTGCTTTTACTGCATTCTTCAGTTCTGTGTTCAAATAGCTTCCTCCTACATTATAACTTACCTATTTTTCTGATACAACTGGTTTCTGTGTGGGGTTTGCCTCTCCTGATTTCCCGGGGAAGCAGGTTGACATCAGCTTTCGCTGATAAAGAAAATTCATAAGTGATATGTACTTATAGGGGAAGCATACTCTATATTTTTTAATTATGCAATAACTATATTTCAAAATATGCTATTTAAGGGGATCACTCTCAATCCCCCTATTTTTCCCTCTCCGATTAATAGCATTCATCTGTGGTCAAACATGATCTGGGTTTCTTTGAGGTTCGGGTTTCTGTCAGGTTCATCCAGCTGTTTAGATTGACCAGCACACAGTTTATTATTCTAAAAATTCCACGGCAGATATGCCGCCAGACAAGGTTGCTTCCGATACGGAAGATTAGTGTCCCAATTCTATCATTGTTTTTCCCTCTGTTTTTATAATGTCTTTTATCCCCGGAAGCAATCCTCAACCTGTTTCACGATCGTTTCATCCAGCCAGCCCTTCTTCGCCATATCCCACAGGATCTCACAGGCTTTTTCGTGAGACATGCCCTGTTTATAGGGACGGCTTTCCGTCAACGCCTGATAGATATCTATACAGGCCATCATCCGTTCCTGCGTGTTCAGTTCTGCGGCGGTCTTACCGAAAGGGTAACCGGTTCCGTCCAGCCGTTCGTGGTGAAATGCCGCCCAGTCACGGATCTCGTCAAAATCATCAATGTCCGACAGAATATAATAGGTATATGCCGCGTGATGCTTCATCACGGCAAATTCATCTTCCGTAAGTCTTCCCGGTTTCTCCAGAATCTCATTTCCTACCGCTACTTTTCCGATGTCGTGCAAAGCGCCCGCAAGGTACATTTTCTCCACGGTTTCTTCATCAAATCCCATATAGCGGCTCAACCGTTTTGCATCCTCTGCTACACCGATGGAATGGGTGCTGGTGAATGGAGATTTGTAATCGACGATCTGTGCAAAAAAGCTTGCCAGCTCCTTGATCTGTGCGAAGCTTAGCTCCTGTTTGATGCGGGGGATTTTCTCCCACAGCTTTTTCTCAAAGCTATCCTCTCCCAGCGTCAGAAAATGCGGCAGGGAAAACGCCTGCAGAAAAGCATCCACACATTCTTTGTCCACAACGGTCCCTTCATTTTTGTGAAGATATCCACAAGCTTTATTAAAAGTATCCTCCGTAAATCCCTTTGCACCGTATGCCCGGTCCAGCAGATCGCTTATATGAATGATTCGGGAAAAAATCGGAACCTCTTCCCACGTTTTTCCAAACGGTCCACTCCCATTGGCATTTTCATGGTGATACAGAATTACATTCTTCACATCCGTATGGAAGGGAAGTCTCTGTATATTTTTTTCACCCAGGGTACAGTGAATTCCTACCTGAGAAGCTTGCGGAACATTTGCAACATCCTTATGTAATTCTTCCTGAATATACTGTGTCAGTGCATTATCATGAAGCAGGGCACATGCTGCCAGATCCTGCAGGCTCTCACCGCTGATCCCCAGCTGCTCTGCCATGCAGACACTCATGTATGCCACGCGCTTCGCATGTTTGTCAGACACATGTACCAGTTCTGCCTCCACGCAGTCCAAAGCATACGAACAGGCTGACAGTAATCCTAAAACATCCAGTAACATTTCTATATCTCTCCAATCTCTTTATAACACACCTATTATGACAATGATTTATGTGAAAAGCAAGCATATCCCAGATAATAAATTATATCAAAAAGGAGCATCTCCCGGTACTGCAGAGTTGCTCCTTCTTACTGTCCATTGATCGGATTATGTTAGCTATTGATCCTCTTAATTACTTCTTCCATTACAGGCATCGCAGGTATTGCTCCTTCTCTCTCAACACATAGGGAAGCCACCGCATTTCCAAAGCGGACACATTCTATCATTTCCTGTAAAGAATATTCTTCTATACGCTTACCGGATTCACAAATCTTATATAAAAAGCCTCCCATAAAAGAATCTCCGGCACCGGTGGTATCCACAACTTTGCTGGAATAACCTGAAACATATGCTTCCTGCTGATCCTGCAGATATACAAACGATCCTTTTTCTCCTAAAGTAATGAGTACTATTTTTGCGCCATACTCTGTTATGCTCTCTGCTGCTTTCCGAACATCCGTATAACCTGTTAATAGCTCAATCTCTTCTTCTGATACTTTAACGATATCTGCATATTCTAAAATACTTCTCATCCATTTACAGGCTTCTTCCTGTGAATCCCATAAACTGGCTCTGTAATTCGGATCATAAGAAATAATTGTTCCATTATTTTTCGCAGCTTTTAATGCAATAAACTCTGCATTTCTGGATAGTTCATCTGTTAACGACAAAGAGCCTACATGAAGAATACGGCTTTGGCAGATGATATCTTTCCGTATTTCCTCAGCCTTCAGACCGATATCTGCTCCGGGTTTTCTGGCAAACGCAAAATTTCGTTCTCCGTTATCTGCCAGTTTAACAAAAGCAAGTGTTGTAAAATAGTCTGCATCACTTATTAATCCTTCGGTTGAAACACCGCATTTATCCAAGGTTTCCTTTAAGAAATCACCCAGGAAGTCTTCTCCTATTTTTCCGATAAATGCTGTTTGGGCACCCAGCCGTTGTGCCGCAACCACAACATTAGCAGGTGCACCTCCCGGATTTTGTGTATAAGACAATGTTTGTCTTTCACTCTCTTTTTTCCCGGTAAAATCAATCAATATCTCTCCCAGAGAGGTAATATCATAATGCCGTTTTGTCCTATATTTTATATCTACGCCTATATTTCCTTGTGGGTATAATTTTCCTGTATAGCGATACAAACCATGCTCCCACAATAATGTAAATGTATTTCCGTCTATGAGGATATCAATATCTGTTTCTTTTTCCATCATTTCACAGGGCACAGTCCGTATACCATATCTGGAAGCTCTGTCTGCCCGGTTATAATTCACGGTCATTTCTTTATTTGAAGAATCAAAGCATATTGTCACTGTATGTCTATCTGTATCATATAGATCAATACACAACAACTCTCCATCTCCCGGCAGCTTTCCCTTCAGTTCTACCATAACCGGCTCACTTTGCGGTGGTATGTTTTCACCGGTCCAATGTTTTTCCAATGTTCTGCTGAAGAGCTTCATCTCAGCTTTCACTTTATCAGCCACTTTTGCGCACAAGCGCCTGTTATCATCTAAATACCACACTCGTGATACATCCAGTATTCCACGATACCCCTCCTCCGGACCGAAATCCCGGATCCAGGGCATCCACAGCCAGCCGCCCAGCCAGGCAACAGACCGTATTTCCCCATGCAATACCGGATATGTCTGTGCTGCATAATAATGAGTTCCAAGATCCAAGGTTCCTCTTATCTCTTTATGGAATTCACATTTGTCAAAATCCACCTGTCCGGACAGATACAGCGTCGTTACACTGTCTTTTTCATACATCGGCGAAGTTGTCAAAAACCAGACATCATCAAGGCAGAAAGCATCCGGACATTCAAACATTCTGCCCTCACCGGGCTCTGCTTCGTACAAAATTCCGCTATACGCCCAATGGTACAGATCGGTAGAAGAGAACAGATAAATTCTTCCGCAACTGTCCGGATGTTCAATTCTTCCGGTGGATCCTCCACAGATCATTCTCCATTTCCCTTGTGCAAAAAACACCTTGGGATCTCGAAAATCTCTTCCTCCCTTTTCCGGGACTTCTTTTATCAGCGGGTTTTCTTCTGCCTTTACGAAATGTATCCCATCCTTCGACACTGCCAGATTTTGCGTCTCAAAAATACCGGTTTCATCTTCCGTTCTTCCTGTATAAAATAAAAATAGCTGATCATCATGTACAACAACCGATCCGGAAAAACATCCGCCGTTTTTATCGTTATCATAGGGCATGTCGGGGACCAGTGCCGGTTCCAATTCTTCCCAGTGTATCAGGTCCCGGCTTACCGCATGCCCCCAGTGCATACTGTCCCAGTTATCATGGTACGGATTATACTGATAAAATAAATGATATTGTCCTTTAAAAAACACCAAGCCATTAGGATCATTGATCCAGCCTTTCTGTGGTGTAAAATGTAGGGATGGCCTTACGATATCTCTCATTTTCTTATCCTTTCACTGCTCCTGCAGTCATACCACTTATAATATACTTCTGCAAAATGACATAAAATACCAATTCAGGAAGCATGATCATCAGACTCGCTGCAATGATCCCACTGTAATCCATGGAATATTGTCCTTTAAACATAGATGTCATTAATGACACGGTGTTTAAGGCATTATCCTGAATAAAGGTTGATGCAAACGGGAACTCATTGTAAATATAAACTGCATTAAAAATAATGATCGTCACGAACGTGGGTTTCATAACCGGAATCACCACTTTGGTACACAGCTTAAATAGATTGCAGCCGTCGATAATTGCTGCTTCTTCCAATTCTCCGGGGATATCTCTCAAAAATCCGGTAAACAGCAAGGTATTGAACGAGATGTTCACTGCAACATACGGCAGGATCAGTCCCAAACGGGTTCCAAGAATTCCCATCAATGAATCAATCCGATATACCGGAAACAGTAGTACATAAATAGGGATGCCAATCCCGATCAGCAGGAAAAGATACAATGTTTCCGATGCCTTATGGTTCCGAAAAACCATTCTGGCAATTGCGAACGAACTCATAAAAGTAAATAAAATACTGAAAAAAGTAGATATTACTACCAGTAAAATCGTGTTAAAATACATTTTGGAAAAATCAATAGTATCGATCGCACGCTGATAATTTTCAAAGTTTATTGTCTGCGGCAAAGAAAGCGGACTGTTGACAATCTCATTATTTGTCTTTAATGAAAGTAACATAGCCCACAGTATTGGCATGACCAAAAGAATAATCAATCCCAGCAGACATATGTAAAAAATGACTTTTTTTATCGATATTCTCTTGTTTCTCATGTTTAACTCCTTTGCTTCCTCGTTGTGATCTTAATATAGGAAAACGAGCCCAGAATTGAAAGTAACAGAATTGCAACCGCAATTGCCATTCCATATCCATACCTTCTGGATGTAAATACTGTAAAATACATATATGAGGTAAGCAGCTCCGACTGATGAGTAGGTCCTCCGCCTGTCATCTGATATACCAGTTCATATATTTTAAATACGCCTGTTACCACCAGAACAATATTAATAATAAAGGTCTCTTTCAGCATAGGAATTGTCACATAAAACAAGCGTTGTAACAAATTGGCTCCATCAATATCACAGGCTTCGTAAATATCTCCCGGTATTGCTTTGATTCCGGATAAAAAAATAGTTCCATGGAAACCCAGTACCTGCCATGTGAATACGATCGCCAATGACAATGGAGACCATTTAGTTCCACCGATCCATTCAATAGCAAGCATATCCAGTCCTATTTTACGCAATACACTATTTACCAGCCCATAATTAGGATTCAGGATATATCCCCAGATAATTCCTATGATAATAGGTGCTATTACATAGGGAGCAAAAATCACCATTTTAAAAAATGCGTTTCCGTGAAAATTCTTGTTCATCAATAATGCTGCCATAAAAGATCCAACGATCAGGAATATCACACTGAATAACAATACTAAAAATGTATTTTTCAATGCGATCAGAAATAGCTTATCATGGAACATAGCAACATAGTTTTTTATTCCCACAAAGGATGCTTTTCCAAGACCACTGTAATCCGTAAAGCTATAGTAACATGCGATAAACACAGGAACAATAATAAATACTGCATAAATCATAAGAGTCGGAAGCAGCATAATGATTTTTGCTTTCTTTGTACTCAACCAATACATAGCTTTCTCCCTTTCCATTCTATAGAAAAGAGCGGTATTACTTAATTTCACACCGCTCTTATAGTTTTATCTTTCGGCACTTTGTAAATTTTCTACATAATCAGCTGCTTGTTCCGGTGTGTAAACTCCGGTCATAACACCGAAGGTAGCATCAAAATATCCATACGCCACATTGGACGAAAGTGAATTAAACGGTTCAGTTACTGCTTTCCAGTCATCATTTAATGCCGTGATCATCGTGGAAAGTACAGGATGTTGGCTCTCATCAATCTGTCCATTATATGTAGAGCACGGTAATGCCGCGGTATCCTCGGCAATGATCCTGGTTCCCTCTTCGCCGTAATAGAACTGCCAGAACTGCATAATTGCATCTAACAATGCAGGATCTTCTGCTGCCTTTGAAGATACTACATAAACACCGCCGGATGCCTTGATTCCGATCTGCTGCTCATACTGGCTGTCAGAAAAGGTAGGTCCCCAGAAAAATCCGATTTTAGAAGCCATATCACTTCCCTCAAAATCACCGATATCCCATGCTCCGGAATTGAACATTGCTGCATTTCCACCCAGGAACTGCTCTTTTGCTTCAAAATATCCAATATTGGAAATGTCCTTTGTGAAAGTTCCTTTTTCACGCATTTCTTCTACTTTTTCAAAATAGTGAATAAAGTCTTCATTATTCCAGGAAATGCTTCCATCCTTCAGACCGTCAAGCTTTTCAAAGAATCCATATCTTGCAAGCATTGTCTCAAATGCCCAGATACTGTAATTATCCTGTGCCCCCACGGTCAGCGGTGTGATTCCGGCTGCATTCAGCTTATCTACCGCATCCAGGAACTCTTCATAGGTAACAGGCACTTCTTCGATTCCTGCCTGCTGGAAGAGATCTTTGTTATAATAAAATCCTACCATCATAACTTCACTGGGCATTCCCACATCTTTGCCGTCAACGGTACATGAATGCACCAGTCCGGGAAGAAGGCTGTCATTGATACCATACTGATCCAATGCATCCGTCAGATCATATAAATACCCATTCTGTGCGAACTCCTTTGCGGTTGCCTGCTCCAGCCAGAAAACATCCGGAAGCTTATTTTCTCCTGCCAGTAAAGTCATCTGTGTATTATGCTCGGACACTTCTTTGCCCGTAATATCAATTTTAATCCCCGGATGGCTTTCTTCAAAGGCAGTAATAATCTTCTGCAGATGCGGCTCCTGTGCCTGAATATCAGCAACATGTTCTGCAAACTGGATCGTGATCTCTCCGGATCCATCTGCAGTCGTAGAGCTCTGCGCAGTCTCTGCGCCGCCTGTAGTTCCTTCTGCATTTCCGCATCCTGCCATTGTAAACAGCATAGCGGCCGCGCAAGTAAGTGCCATCATTTTTCTCCAATACTTTTTCATCATAATTGTACCCTCCTTATTCTTGTACATGAATATCATCTAACGTCCCATACAGGATGTCAATATGTTTGCACATTTTCCCATTCTCTTCCTTCTGACTGTAGATACCCCATGCTTTTCCACAGATGAAGAAACTGGACATTTCACCTTCTATTGCAGGATGGAATGACAAGGTTCCGCGATACATATCACTTTGCAGTCCCAATAATGCATTCAGCACTCCCCAGCTTGCCATTGCTCTGCAATAATGATGACCGGACTCGATCTCGCTGAACGGATTCCTCTTATATCCGTCATAACGGTCCCGAATTGACTTTACCACCGTCAGACCTTCCTCTACACAACCTGAATAAATCAGATTAACGGCTACTTCATACTCTACTCCTGTCCACACCTCTCCGGCATAGGATAACGGGAATTTAGGTCTGCCGCCTTTCGGCCAGGTAGCTACTACCATTCCATGCTCTTCATTGATTGCATATGCTCTGTGTACACTGTCCGTATGATAAAAATCCGTTTTGTAATTATACTTGAATACGGATTCCATTGCAGATTTTACATGCTCTTTCGGTAAAATCTCCCCGATTCCGGCCATATATGCCAGGAACTGTCCGAGAAGCTGATCTGACAGGCAGCCTTTTCCGAATTGATATTTATATTTATCAATCTCCTTCTGTACCTGAATATAATATTCTCCGTCAAACATCAGTTGATCGGCTCTTGCAGCTCCTTTTTCGTAAGCATCTGCGTATAGCTGATGATGTTCTTCATCCCCTACAATCTCTGCCATCTCTTCGCAGCATTTCAGTGCTGCCAGGAAGATACTGTCCGTCATGGGATTCGGTCCGTAGAATTCAATATCATAGGTTGTATTCTGCTGACCGTCCAGTACATCATCTCCATCCAGATCCCATTGTTTCAGGGCATATTCCATTGCCAACACTACTTTGGGCCAAATGGTCTTCAAAAATTCCACATCCCCAAGATTCTTGAAATCCCGGTAGACACGAACAACACTTCCAAGTTCTCCATCACAGGCCGGAACCATTGCATACCGTTCCTGATCAAATACGGAAAACATTCGTGTAGACATGCATCCTGTCTCATCTGTTTCTCTCAAAAATTCTACATTACGCATGGTTTTTTCAAGATCCGGGAACAGAAAAGCAACCGTCTGTGCATAGTTCCATACATGAGGCACACTACCGTAACCGCAGCCTATGTAGTCACGTATTCCTTCAAATCCGGCAAAGGTTCCGTCTTCCAGCCGGAAACATAAATTACTTCGAAGATTCGTAATGTTTGCAGTCAGAGCATCAATCACATAATAAGGTAATGTAGTCTTATGGAACATCGCATCGGCAAATTTTCTGCTGTCTGATTCCAGTCGTTCCTTATTATGGTATACATATTTTGCTACATCCCATGCATCTGTGAATTTTGTTGCATAGTAATTTCTTACTGTTCCGTATTCACCGCGCTGAAATTTCTCGTAGTCCTCATCAAACTCGATCCATGCCTTTACCCTGTTAGGGAAATACCATGTAATGGTAAATTCGAAGGTTCTTTCTTCTCCCGGCTGAAGTTCTTCCCAGGCTCCGATGGATCCGATCTTTTCTCTTCTTTTCAGGAAACTGAAATTATGAAATTGTGCAAATTCACATCCCACACTGTCAGATACGGTCTCTTTTTCCAAAAGTCCATCACTGGTAAAGTCATCCCAGAAATCCTGTATTCCATCTACCCATTCGCCGTCAAACCACTGTGTTTTATAGGTTACATTGGATCCACTGGTCAGAATCGCCATATTTCCATACCGTAAATGATCCTCTTTCAAATGTTCGGGTGAATAATACAAGCCCTTCACATCATCAAATTCCCGATATTCATTTTTTACGCTGTCAGCCAGCTTCAGGTTCTCAATAACATCATATCCCTCAAAACCGGATGCATTGGGAAGCGTGCCTACCAGGCTTACTTTGGTCGGACAGTCTGCAACATTTTTCACCGTGTATCGGATAATTGCACAGGGAATACTGGAATCGTCCGTATTTAAAGGAATAAACGGTGTATATGCTTCCATTGACACTTTTACGGGTAATTCGGAATCTTTGAAATTCACCCTTGCAAAAGGATATTCACAAATCAGTTCGGAATCTTCCATTCTTGGCAGGTTTACTAATTCAGCCTGAAGATATCCGTGCGAGCTGGTATATGGCGGAACCATTCTCGATTCCAGAATTTTCGATATAGGTTTTTCCAGTTCTTTGTTTTCCGTACGAATTGCAAAAAAGGAAAGGGGAAATTTCGTATTCTTTGAAGGCCAGTTAAAAATTTCCCAGTCGAGGAACTTTCCTCTTGAATTTACAGAGAAATTACCTGTTCCGATTCCGCCCAACAGAAAACGGACTTCCGTTGCATCCCGCTTAAAGACCCTCGGTGTTCTGTCAAATAATTTTTCTTTTGAAAATGTCTTTTTCATCTTCTCCTCCTTTTAGTTGTTCGGTTGTTCGAATAACTTGTTTTATTTTTTAACTCTCTGCTTTTACAGAGAGTTTTTTTATTTAATCTTGTTTGTTCGAATAACTTATGCTATGATATTAGCATAACAAAAATATATTGTCAATCACTTTTCAAAATATGGGGGATTTTATGAATACCAGAACACCAAAATACATGCTTATAAAAAATGAATTCGTCCTGAAAATCGAAAGCGGATATTATCGTCCCGGCGATCTCCTCCCTTCCGACAATGAATTAATGCGTACTTTAAATGTAAGTAAAAGCACTATTACGCAGGCCCTGAAATGTCTGGAAGCTGAAAACTATATTATACGGCAGCAAGGAAAAGGCACTTTTGTAGCAGACCGCTCCAAAGATAAAATAAACCTATCTATTTATTTATGTCCTATGGAAGATAATGAGAAACATTTTTGGATCTCTCTGATCGAACAATTTAATCTGACATCTTCCGAATTTTCCGTAACACCGACTTTTCTCACCAACGATAAGGCTCCTCTGCGTGACTCGCTGCTACAAAGCTTTACCAGTGGAAATGCACCGGATATTCTGTCCCTGGACGGTCCTGATGTCCCCTATTGGGCATATATGAATTCTCTGCTGCCGTTTGATGGATATATGGATTCGTCTTTCCTATCCTCTTTTCTGTCTCCCATTCTGACACAGGGAACCTATCAGGGGAAATTATATCATCTGGGTTATACGGAATCCACTTTATGTATTCTGTATAACAAGGAGTTGTTCCATTCCCTTGGTATCCGCATTCCGACTTCTGCGGAAGATGCCTGGAGCTGGGATGAGTTTCTGAATGTCTGCCATACAATACAGACCAAAACCTCTTTTCCCTATCCGTTGCTTATGGACTCCGGACGCGGTCTTTCTCCAAAATCCGGAGAATGGAACAGCTATGCCGGATTGCCATTTATCGTGCAGAACAACGGCAGCTTTTTTAACGATACACTGACGGCAACCTCTGGATATATTAATTCTCCGGCTTCCGTCGCTGCTATGAATTGGCTGGGCGAATTATTTCATAAATATCATTATACCCACGTGGAGGATCTCAGTGCCGATTTTCCTGATAACTTTGCCATGAGTCTATCCCTGCCCAGTGCTTATTTTCAATCACAGAAAAGGAATAGTAATATCGGCATAATCCCTCTTCCCCATGGTATAAAAGCAGCTTCTCCCCATGGAAGCTGGGGATTATGCATGTCCAGACAGACACAATATCCCAGGGAATGTTGTGAATTTATCCGCTATGTTTTCAGTCTGCAGAATCAGTTGAAGATCAGCCAGTTAACGGGTATTCCCGTTTTAAAAGAGATTTATGACGTAATGGACAGCTTTCAGGCCGGTTCCGGCAACAGCAATATTTTATTTTCACAATTACGGAATACCTCTTTTACCAGACCGCAGACTCCCGCATATCCTTTCTTCAGTAAGCAGTTTTCATATGCTTTTTATAATATCGCAATGGGTGCTGATGTACAAAAGGAAATGAATCACCTGGCGCAGCAGGTAGACGATCATCTTTACCGGCATAATTATTATCAGCAAAACTAATAATTTAGGCTAAGGATAAATAAATTCATTTACCCTTAGCCTATTTCCTTAAATATACAATTTTGACATTTCCTCTTCCAATCCCCACCGCTTACAATTCTCTGCCAGCTCCGCCAGCGAATATCTGAGGTAATCCATGGGGTGTTCCTTCGTAATCTCCACGGCAAAACGAAGATTTTTATAAGTATTCTTCATTCCCCAGATCACATCCTCCCAGGGAGTTCCCTCCGGGATTCCTTTCACGCTTTCATCTGCATAGACCACATTTTTTGCTCCCGCCTGATACAGAAGATCAAAATAGGCTTTCATTTCCACTTCGTTCAGCTTCTCGTGAACAAAAATAAGCCCTTCGCCGTATCCCGCAAAAACAGGCTTGCCCAGATATCGGCACAACATCTGCTTTAACATTTTTTCCGCACAGGTATAGTCGCTGACTCTTCCCAACACGATCGGAGAAAAGCCAATAGAATTAGCCGGAAGAGTGTAAAGCATGCCCTCACACTCTTTTCCGGCTTTTATCATTTTCCCTGTTTTCTCAAAAATCACCAGGGATTTCTCATCATATTTTACTTTTTTCTTATAATCATAGATCTTAATATCTGCGCAAAGCTCTGAAGGGTTAAACTTTTCCATCCCGGTACCTCCGTCCGTTTCTGAAAATAAGTATACCTCTTCTGCCCTGCCAGTTCAATCCGGTTCTTTTACCGGGGAATCCGGATCTCTTCTACAAAGAAATTAGTGCGATAGAGATAGCACAGTTCCTTCTCCGTGATGTAAAAGCCGTAATCGGCATTAAAATTCTCTTCGTTTTCTTCTTCAATAGAGCCTGCTGCCCGGATCTCATCCCAGGTCTTCCCCAAAACTTCTTCCGGGGTGACTTCTTCGCCGGTGGCAACGGAGATCGTCACGGGTATGTAATAGGATAATGGATGCGCTGCTCCTGCATAATAAACCGTGTCATTAAAATGCAGGCTGACATACTCATCATCCGCTAAAGTAATGCCATTGAATACCAGATAATTATCATCGTACCGCTGTCCCTCGGAAAGAGTTTCATCAACTAACTCATACGTTCCGGTGTGATTCTCCCCTTCCTCCTCATACTGGGTTCTGTAATTCTCATACATCTGCTGCAGATAATCATTCACTTTGGCATACTTCTCATCGGAAAAAAAGAACTCATCCATTTCGTAGTAATAGGTCTTTTTCTCATCGTCATTGTAGAAGTCTTTCACAGTGTTGGAACATTCCCCGTAGTCTTCCCAGGGAAGCCATGCGTCCTCATCTTCGTAAGAAGGACCTGTCGTGGATGCCGTAGTGTCGGAAACAGTCTCCGTGGATACTGTCGCTTCCATGGATTCACCAGTCTCTGAAGTGCTCTCTTCCGTTACCGCAGCCTCTGCGGATCCGATAACCTCTGAACTACTACTCCCTCCCACCGGATCACTCCCCTGTGCTCCGCAGGCAGACAACCCCAGTGCCATAACTCCTGTGATAACTATTAATTTGCCCCTCATTTGGTATCTCTCCTTATGTATTTATTGTAACCGAACGCTTCCCCCGTCCATTACAAGCATAAGCTTAACATATTATAATATCATAGTTGCATCACGTGCAACTCTTCCGATTTATTATTCAATTATCATTTCATAAAAAACGCAGAAATTTATAAACATGAATTACACATCCCCGCGTTTTTTCCGGTAATAATTCTCAGGCCTCTTGGGATTTTTCTTTTCCCTCAATAATCGTCTTTACCTCTTCTATTGTTTTATCTGTTGCAGATGCAATCAGTTCTATTGAAAGACCGTTTTTGTACATTTTTGCAATGAGTCCTGCCTCACCCTCTGCACGCCCAATTGCAATACCTTCTTCCTTAACTCCCTGGCTCAAATTACACATAGTGCTCATATCCTTTCTGAAATTCTCTTCTAATGGGATATCATATTCATTTCCAATAATGTCCAGCTTCTCATCTATAGTAAGCTCTCTGGACAATAATGCTCCCAACAGACGATGTAACTCGTAGGTCTCATCATGTTCCGGCAGTTCCTTTGCAAGACCTATCATAATGATATTCAACAGATCCAGATGGAATAGACACATTTGATGTCATCGTAGCTCAAATTCTCAAAATCCCGTTCTTTCTGGGAAGAAATCAATCTGCTCACGTAGAAGACTGCCCGGTTCAGGATCTCATATTCGCCGGGTTCATCCTTTTGTGCTTCCACATTAATAATGATCTGCGAAAGGCCATCCTTCATCCGCACATAGAATACAATGTCAAAACGCACCAGCCCTTCGTTCATTTCCTGATTCTCGGTGTTAAAACCTACAAGGCGTTTCGCGCTGTTATCGTATTGGGCGTCTTTGTCTGTTGCCATTACTGCACTCTTTAATTCCGTATTCAATGGTTTCCTCCTTTTGTGTCAGGTAATTATAGATACCGCCGAAAATAAAAGGATTTCGCCATATCTACATTATAACTTACCTGTTTTTCTGATACAACTGATTTTCTTTCTGTGTGGGTTTTCCTCTTCCCTTCTTCCTGGTTCTATGATTTAGGGAATCGGATGGGACATCAGCTTTCGCTGACATAGAAATTTTCATAAGTGAAATGTACTTATACGCAAAGTATAACTTATAATTCCTAATTAGACAATAAATATATTTTAATATCTAAATAGAATTGTCTTTTAAGTGTAATAGTATAATTACCTCTTAAAAGACAATTCTATAAATCGGAATTTACCACAGTGATTTCTTATTAATTAAATAATCCGGTTACTTATTTCGATATTATTTCAACAGTCGGCGTTATGCTGTCCAACCCGAGTTCGCTATCTTCCGCAACTCTATAATTAGTAACATCTATTGAATACATATAATCCGAAATATCTGGATTTTCCTCATCAGCCGGAAGTTCAACTTCAAATGTCTTGAACTCGAACACATAAACCGTTCCTTCAACAAGCTTTCCTGTCATATCTTCCTGAAAGCGAAGTAAAAATGGTTTATCCTGAAAGAAGTGAACTACGGCAATCGTTTTTCCCGGAAGCGCAAAGTAATCCGGCAAGAGTTGTTCAACGGAAGCTGTAAAAGATCCCGAAAACTGTGCAAAGTACTTTTTGTTTTCGGCCATTTGCTGCTTCCCATCATTATATCCAACCTCGTAGCCAGCCGTATAACCTTCTTCGTAGTTCGCATCATGCGTATCTGAACTTTGATCATTATTTCCACAACCAGCCAATGAAAAAACCAACACAAGACAAAGAACCATTGCAATAATCTTTTTCATACTGTTTCCTCCCTCAAATTCCGATTTAGTTCAATTCACTTTTATCATATAAAAAAGCCTCCCTTTCAAATATTATTATATCCAAAAGGGAGAGCTTTTTCCATTAATATTCTCCCTTTTCGGAAAAGTGTTCCCGCTGTTCATTTCCCCAATTTTAGTGTATATTCATACATTTCTTAATTTTTCGAGCAATTTGAGCAACTGTATCTTGGATTTTGCCTACTGAATATTGAGAAAATTTAGGCTGAGAATTGAAAAAAGGCTATCCCTTTATTGAGACAGCCTTTTGAATTTAATTTCACTTATCTATCGTTTATTCTCTCATTCAGATTCTTCTCTGTATTCAAAGACGAACCACTTTTCATTCATATAAATTTCTATTGTATCGTCTGCCCCATACTGATAACCAAATCCACTTCCAAAATTAGACTGATTATCTTCTGTTGGTATTTCAGTTCCATCGACAGTTGATGTTATTTCTCCATCCATAGTGCCACAACGTGCATCCATGATGCTTTCTCTCCCTGTATCGTAGTATAATTTACCATCTATTCTTACCATAGGTATTCTATCCCACATGGCATTTGCTTCTGTCTGTTCTATCACGGTAATTTTATAAACCTCTCCTAATTGCGCAGGATATGATTCCATTATTTCTCCGTTATAGCTAATTTCTACGAAATCTCCAATTTGCAATTCAAGGTTCTCTTCGTTTGATATATAAAACTTATCTGCTGAATCAAGTTCCAAAGAACCATCTACCGGTTTTACTATTATTGAATCATGATTCGTTTCAATTACCGATGCCTGAAATGTTACCATTAGCGGTCTATTATCTGCCGAAGCAAGCATTTCAGTTATACAATTACCTAAAGCAGGCGTTGGTTTATAAATTCCTTGATATGGCTGTTCTACATATTCGATTCCTTTATCTACATAGTAAAAAAGAGTAGTTCCTGCCGCCCCATCACAATTTATATTGATCGTAATAGAATCTTTGTTGACCGGTGCATCATTGATTGATTGCTGACTGGTTGTTTCCATATCCATTAGCATAGATAAAAATTCATCAATAAACTCCGTAGCTTCACCTTCTGTGTTAGGTGACATAGCATATTTGTCACCGTCAGAGACACCAATCGATACAATATCCTCTCTGGCTGGCAATCTAATAGGATTCCCCTGTTCTTTTCTTCCACATGCACATAACATAATTGAAACAAAGTAGCAAAGACAAACAATACTGCATAATTTCTTTTTCATGGTCATAATCCTCCCCAAAATATATTTCGTATTATATGTTATCTAAGTGTATATTTCCATGTGTGGGAAATAGCCGGAACGTGTTTTTATGCATTGTGAATGCATGTTTATAGGCTCTTTTTCAGTGGGTACACAATTCCGAAAAGGGAGTTAATATTTTACTATTTTTCCACCTGCGCTGCCGTCTTGCCGGTATACTGCACGGCAATGCGGTTCTCGGGATGGGCGTCCGTCAGGTACAGCACACACAGGAAGATCCATTCCAGAGGCTTCATGGTAAAATACACCAGATCCGCCGTGTATTTACTGTGGATCAGTCTCGCCACAGGGAACCCGTAAGTATCATAAAAATGACGCAGTGCCCGGTGTAAGCCGGGAGTCCGTTCTTCCAACACCTGTTCAAAAGCATTGGCGATGCACAACTGACGGTTCACAATGACTTCATGCCCATGCCGCCTCCCCAGGCGGATAGGCTTTACGACCTTTTTATGACCGCCGGCAGCTACCGTGCATAGATAATGTTCATCATACATGACATTCTGCGGTGCCTGTCTTAGTGACAGATTCCAGTCGCTGGTCTCCGTGAATGCTTTAATCACAGAATCCGGTGCCTGCCCAAACAGCATGAGGATTGCGATCAGGATTCCCAACAGTGGGAACATCAATACCAGTCCCAGCACCGGCCACCATGCAGCCTTCCGCAAAATGCTGTCACACCAACGCAGCATGGGATTCTGATAAATCTTCCCCGTCCCAAAGTGTTCCGCCTCCGCATTCTGCATCAGTGCATTCCACTCCCGTATTTTCTTCAGAAGCAGTCGCACCACTAGCAGCACACAGCACAGTGGAAATAATAGCAAATATCCATCAAGCAAAATCGTCGGCTTGAATATCTGTACTGTGAACAGGATCAGCTCCAGCAGTCCCAGGTACATTGCGGAAATCGACAGGACTGTCACAAGGGGCGGCAGCTTTCGAAGCGGAATGCTCTGCAGAATCTCATACCCTATAAATGCCAGCAGCAAGAGTACTATAAAAGTAACCATGGAACCACTGTAAATCGGTGTATGTTTATTGGAATTGCTTAACTGCGTCTGCCAGTCAGCGGATGTCACATCCATAATCAACCCCAAATAACAAAGTTCATAGAATCCGCCCAGCCAAAATACATGCTGGTCAAACAGCCAGGCTCCCTTCACCGGACGTTCCCATGCTTCACTGATCAGGCAGATTCCTTCGCTGATCGTCAGCACCACAGGAAATACCAGTACCGCTCCCATTAAAATTGCCCAGGTAAACATTTCTGTAAAAGCCTTAATGATCTCCCATACATAATCTCTTTGCTCATAATGAATAACAGAGGCTATGATCGTAAAAAGCGCATAGCCCAGTCCGATAAATATAGAGATCAGCCATGCAAGCAACACCGGATGCTTTTTATAAAACTTTATTTTTTCCGTATTCATTTCTTTATTTTCCATCGATTCTTGCCTCTATCTGTTTCCGCGCCATATATCTGGAAATATTAAATGTCCGCAGAGATGTCTGATCCAGACGCTTCTTATTATGGTTCAGGTAATAATATCCGAATCCTTTCGGCTGATAACTGCCCCACCACTGAGCCTGCGTATCTTCACTCATAATATCCGTAGGGCTCTCCAGTTCATAGGCGCCAAAATCATACCCAAGACTCTCCATATAAGGAATAATGACCGGTGCCGCATCCGCACTGAGATCACTCAGATAAGAGAAGTCTCCGTATTCCGATCCCCGGAAAAACGGTCCGGCGAAAAAATCATCTCCGTAATCCTGCGCCACGGATTCTTCCCAGCCCGTACCGTCCGCGCCGGGTGCATTGGCAATATTCACTCTGGCTATAATATAGTCGGGATGGCTGAAGGACAATGCCAAGTACAGAACTGTCACCATCACGACACCATAGCGGAACAGAGGGAAGCTTTCCCTGTAAATGTTGATCAGTACTCCGATAAACATGACGAATAATACCGTCAGCATCCACAATACGAAGATCCGCAGGAAAGTCAGATAATAATACCGGATGTAAATGATCATTCGCATTACACTGGATGCGATCATGATAAAAGTACATAATGACATAATCGTCATAATCACTTTCAGTACCCTACTCTCCCTAAAAAAGCTGAGGCACACCAATACCAGGATCAGGTTCAGAATGCTGACAGCCAGTAGCTGGAAAAAGCCCTCTCTTGCATACTGTGCGTAAGTATAGCCCTCCGGCAGCTGCATTTTTCCTAAGAACAATCCGAAGATCTGAATACCGGAAAACAGCAGATACAATAGTGACAGCAGTGACATAATCGTAATTGCCAATACCGGCTCACCCTTTCTGCGATCCTTCACTTCTTCCGGGATGCTTCGCTTGCACAGGTAGGAGGTCAGTGCATAGGAAGTAAAGAACAGAAACGTTACCCGGATGACTACGTTAAATACATTTCCCGGACGAATCCAGTTCATGAAATCCACTGTCATCTTGCGGAACACCGCATCGGCAGAGCTTAGCAATCCGGCGGCAATGAGCAGAATGGGCAGTGCGATCACCACTCCCAGCAGTCCATACCATACCTTCTTATTTACTTTTCCCTTTTCACGAAAATAGGCTTTGCCATCGGAAAAAGGCTTCCCCAGTTCCCCGAAGCTCATAACCACCAATTGGCAGATACTCCCCACATATTTCCCAAGCTTCCACTTTGTGGTATCAAAATATTGATTCAGCAGCAGACACATCACTAACAGAAACACCGCCAGCTTGTTCAGACCTATGATCGCCCATCCGTCGGTGCAGAAGGTGGATACCCCCAGCAGCAGAATGCTGATCATGTAAAAGGCGCTTCCTTTTTTCAAGGTAATTCCCAGTTTTGACAGCGAGAAGACAAAATACAGTAAAGTGCCTGCGAGAAAAAAAGGGAAGGTGATCCCCGAGCCGTTCCGGAACATGCAAAATGCATAGAATACGGCATAGAGAAAAGTCACCGGTCCAAAGAAATTATAGTGCTCCTGCAAGCGCTTTGTCTCCACAGTCTCTGTTTTTTCCACTACCCGGACTACATTCTGCCCGGAAGTCTGTTCCTGATTTATTGAATTTGTTTCCTGTACTGCTGTATTTTCCTGCATTGTGATCTCCCCCTCTCAGGTTTTATTTGGTTTCCTCTTCTTTTGTGTCTTCTACATACTCCAGAATGTCTCCTGGCTGGCAATGTAGCACCTCGCAGATGGATTCCAGTGTAGAGAAACGGATGGCTTTTGCTTTATTATTTTTCAGGATGGATAAATTTGCCTGTGTCAGATCCACCTGATTCGCCAGTTCTGTCAGGCTGATCTTCCGCTTTGCCATCATTACATCCAGATTTACAATGATTCCCATAATAGATGCCTTTCTAATTTTGAATCTCTGTTCAGCCGGCGTCATTTACATAGTCGCGTATCACACGCTCTATCACTTCGTGACTGAATTTTTAGATTGTTAAGTCGTTTTCTTCCTTGTAGCGCACAGCTTCTTCAAATACCATCGCCAGCACCTTGCTGAACATGCCTGCAATGATAAATACCAGAATGATCACCAGCATGGCAATGGTCAGGTACACCACACATCTCACAGCGCTCATGGCCGCGATGAAAAAGCTTAAGTCTCCCATTCTCCTAAGGCTCGCCACATTTTCCGGTACAAAGCAGTTCTCGTTAAGCACCGTGCCAAACATCTTACGCAGTTCATTGACCAACAATAATGCCAGCACACCCAGGATGGCGAATATGATCACCGCCGGAAGGTAATGCTCCTCCACCGCCTCCAGATACTTTCCTATGTATTTGAGACTAAGCGGCAGACTTATCGTCACCAGGATTCCCGCATAGAACATGAAATCCAGCAGGTACTTTGTCCCCTTCGCCAAAGATAACTTTTTCTCCCGCAGCTCCTTTTCCGACAATTGTTTCTTCTCCATAATGAATACCTCTTTCCTTCTTGGTAGTCTTAACATATCACTCTATGATACGAATGTCAATATAAATTTATTGATATTCGATAAATTTATATTGAATAGCAGCATAAAAAAAGCTCCGGACACACTCTTTTTCTGTGCCCGAAGCTTTTTTCAGAAGCTTTTTTGCTTTCTCGCAATTATTCTATTGTGATAGTGTACTCCTTGCGGAATACCTCGCCTGCCTGCAGGGTATTACTGTACTCCCGTTGCTCTAAACTGCCGTCAAAGGTCGTCTTGTCGCATCTGCCATACCATGGCTCGATGCAGATAAACGGTGCTCCCTTGCCTGCGGGAGACCATAGACCGAATAACGGAGCATCAAAGCTTAAAGTAATATACGGCTTTTTGTCCGGAGTGCACAGGCTCACTGCCAAAGCCTGACGATCCTCCACAATCAGGGCATCCCGGTCAAATAAGTGCTCTGTGATCTGCGCATAGCCGTTTTTCACCGGTAATACATCCTTTTGCTGTCCCATGAGTCCTTGTCCGTCATCTGCCACCAATCCGTAAGTCAGATCTTTGTCCGTATCAAACTTAAAATAATATTCCGACTGCTTTCCTTTTCCATCCACAGGGCACATAAATGCGGGGTGTCCTCCAATGGAAAAGTACAGTGTTTTCGTATCCGGATTTTCCACCTGCCAGATGACCTTCAGGTCTTTTCCTTCCAATTCATAACCGATCTTCAGGATAAACTCCAGCGGGAATTTTGCTTTTGTTTCTTCATTGGATTGCAGGGAAAACCATGCTTCTGTCGCCGTCTGTACATCCACGGCAAACTCCATGTCTCTGGCAAAGCCGTGCTGACCCATGGAATAGGTCTTTCCTTCATAATGATATTCCTTATTTTTCAGACTTCCTACAAAGGGGAACAGTACCGGGGCAGTTCTCTTCCAGAATTTTGCATCCGCATTCCACAGATACTCGGTATCTGTTGCTTTCCCCCGAATGCTTGCAAGCTCTGCACCAAAGCTGTTGATGGTTACTTTTAAAGCTTCATTTTCCAATACTACCTGCATATTGCATACCTCTCTCTCTTTTTCCCACATTATACCTCATAACAGTTCATCCGTGAATATATCCGGGCACACAAAATCATGCTCGCATGATTTTGTGTCCGCATATGTTCACGAGATGAACTGTTGCTATCTGTTATCCTGTAGTCTGGCTGTCTTCAGCCAATGTCCGGACAAATATCTGCTCACAAAACAGATCACACGGAAGATCCAGTCCAGTACCATAGCGATCCAGACACCGATGGCTCCGTAACCCATGTGCACACCGATGATATAGCTGAATCCGATACGGAACACGAACATGGAAAAAATAGACAGCACCATGGTAAACCGTACGTCATTGCAGGCACGAAGCATATTCGGCAGAACAAAAGACGCCGGCCACAAAAACATCGCCATACCGTTGTGGATCATGACCAGAATATAGGATAACTGCGTGGTCTCCGGGCTTAATCCATAGCATTTCAGGATCCACGACAGACACAGCAGGATGACGCTGTTTACCATAAAGGTACACAAGTAGGTAATCTTCAATAATTTTTTCGTATAATACCGCACCTGACCGGAATCTCCGGCGCCGACACAACGGCCAATTACCGTGATCATTGCCAGATTCATAGCCTGTCCCACAATACAACCCATGCTGTCCAAGCTGTTCGCCACACCGTTGGCAGCAATCTGCACAGTTCCGAAACCCGCGATAATGCTTACCACAATGACACGTCCCAGCTGGAAAATACCATTTTCAATCCCGCTGGGGATACCTATGTAAAAAATCTTATGGATCACCGGCCAGTCGATGTGGAAGCTTTCTTTTAATAAATGCACTTCGTTGGACGGGTTTTTCAGCAAACGATATAGGATGAATCCTGCCACTGCACGGGAGATCAGGGAAGGAATCGCCACACCTGCCACGCCCAGTCCCAGTACATAAACACCCAAAGCATTACCGCCGATGTTAATGATATTTTCCACCACGGAGACCTTCAGCGTGATCTGGGAATTTCCCATGGAGCGGAACAGCGCCGCACAGGAATTGTACAGGGCAAGGAACGGGAAGGACAGTGCAGAGATCATCATATAGATCACAGCATTATGAAATACGTCCGCTTCAATTTTACCGAAAAACAGGGAAATGATGCCATTACAGAACACCATGACCAAAATCGATATACCGATCGTAATGCATACCGATGACACGATCAACTGTTTTGCAGATTTGCAGGCGTCCTCTTTTTTCCCGGCTCCGAGAAACTGGGAGGTCACCACGGCGCCGCCGGTAGCCAGTGCCGCCAGCACACTGATGATCAGATTATTGAACATGTCGATCAGGGATACGCCGGAGACCGCCGCTTCTCCCGCAGAGGATATCATGACGGTATCTGCCATGCCCACAGTGATTGCCAGTGCCTGTTCAAATAAGAGCGGAATGATCAGTTTTTTCAGATCTTCTTTTGAAAATAGTTGCTGTTTTGTTATACTTGTTTCCATAACGTTTACCTTTTACTATTATAGATTCCCCCACCAATCATACCTCTTTATCAGCTGACCATTTATCTTTCCATATGATACAGCTTAAGCGAATTGTCCCATGCCGCCTTGCGCACTTCTTCCTCTGTGATCCCCTTGATCTGCGCCATGGCAGCGATCACATAAGGAATGTTCAGGGAACTGTTGCGTTTGCCGCGGTTCGGTTCCGGCGCCAGATAGGGGCAGTCCGTCTCCAACACGATGCGATCCATAGGGATATATTCTACCGCTTCCTTCAGCTTCTTTGCATTTTTAAAAGTCAGCACGCCGCCGATTCCGAAGTAGAATCCCATATCCAGGAAAATCTTCGCCGTCTCCTTCGTATAGGAATAGCAGTGAATTACGCCACCGATCTCCTCTGCGTGCGCCTCCGTCATGAGATCCACGGTATCCTTCGCTGCATCCCGGGAGTGAATGATAACAGGCTTTTTGATCTCACGCGCCAGTTCCAGCTGCCGCAGGAACCACTTTTTCTGTGTCTCGTGGTCCGGCTCCGGCCAATAATAATCCAGTCCGATCTCTCCCACCGCCAGGCATTTCTCCTTTTGGCACTGTTCCTTCAGCCAGGAATAAGATTCCTCCGTCAGTTCCGCGGTCTCGCTGGGATGTACTCCGATGGCTCCGTATATGTAATCGTACTGCTCCATCAGCTCTAACACTTTCCGGCAGGATGCCAGGCTCGCACCCACATCCACCACCCGGGCAATGCCCTGCCCCGGCAGCGCCGCCAGAAGCTGTTCTCTGTCGTCGTTAAATGCGTCATCGTCATAATGCGCATGTGTATCAAATATCGCAGTCATATAAAATCTCCTCACAGCATATCTATGCAAAAAAAGAACCGTCCCCGGAGCTCCTAAGTCTCCAAAAACAGTTCTCTCGAGTGCACCGCCAGGGGCTCGAACCCTGGACACCCTGATTAAGAGTCAGGTGCTCTACCAACTGAGCTAGCGGTGCATTTCTGTGTCGTTGTTGCGTCTCCCGCAACGACAAGACATATATTATCACATGGTTTTCAAGAATGCAAGTACTTTTTGAAAAAAATTTAAATATTTTTTTCGATTTATTTGTACAATAGGTGAAATTACTGTTTTTTACGGGCTTCCTGGCACTTTTTGCAGTAGCCGTACAGCTCTAATTTGTGTCCGGTGACAGTGAAATCTCCGGTATCCTGCTCTAAATGCACATGTGCAAAGGGGCAGCTGGGCAGCGGAATCCGCTTATGACATTCCAGGCAGACCGCATAATGGGTATGTTCCCCGCGGTTCAATTCGTATACTACGGTACCGTCTCCCATGAACGTTGTCTTCTCTACCATTCCATGTTCTTCAAATGTTGCCAGAATCCGGTAGATCGTGGATACAGCATAATCGCTGCCTTCGTGATCTCTCTCAATACGATTGTAAATCTGTACGGCGCTGAGGGGCTCGGTCGCTTCCTCCAGCACCTGATACACGCATTTTCTCTGTTTGGTCCATTTTAATCCCTTGGGATAAGAAATATCATTGTGTTCACATTTATGTTCTTCCATAGATATCTGTCCTTTTATATCGCGATCTCGAGGGCGCAGTGCTTTCCACCTCGAAACACTGCTTGTGCCTACAGCCAGTTTATCACAATTCCTGTCAAAACACCAATCACATATAAAATTCCCACGATTTTCAGATTTTCCTTTTTATCCGGGTTCACGCGGAACAACACCAGCAGTCCTACTCCCGCTCCTACCAGCAATCCGGACATCATGGCTCCAAGGCTGATCACACCACTGATATACAATTGCGTTATGGTCACAGATGCTGCACAGTTGGGGATCAGTCCCACCAATCCTGCCAGCACAGGTCCCAGTACGGGACGGTTCAGGATCAGGCCGGCCAGAACATCTTCTCCCACAAAATGCAGTGCTGTGTTCAGAACAAATCCAATGACTATAATGAAAAAGGTAATGTGAAGCGTATGCTTTACCGCAGATAGAAAAATGCCATCCTCTTCACAATGGCAGTTCTCATGCTCACAGATTTCATGAATGTGCTCTTCCTCTTCATGGTCATTTTCTCCATGCCCGTGAACATGGTCATGAGGATGCATCTTCCTCTCCCGGACCAACAGATCGATCACAAATCCGGCTGCCGCACCAATGGCTGCTTTAGCTCCCAGCACGCCCAGTACAAAGCGGATATCCATTTTCTCCGAAATCAGGATCGGCAGCATCTCATCAGAAGTGGACAGATAAATGGCTATCAGTGTTCCCAGGGTGATCACTCTGCCTGCATATAAGTTGGATGCTGCTGCCGAGAACCCACACTGAGGCAGCACACCTGCCACGCCACCGATCAACGGTCCCATTTTACCTGCTTTACGCACCATATGTGTGGTCTTCTCGCCGGCCTTATGCTCCAGATATTCCATAGCCAGATAGGTCAGGAACAAAAACGGCACCAGCTTTATACTATCTATTAAGGTATCTAAAATAACTTCCGACATAACTCTTACCTTTCCATACTTTCTTTATCAAATGAATACTTAATCATATATTTGTTCTAAATGCAAATGAGTTGCATTTGCATTTAGAACTATAACACATTTTTTCACATTGTCAATATTTTAATTATAAAAAATGCGCTATGCTATGACAAGCTACGAAAAGCAAGAGAATGCCCATCCGGGCAAAAGCCAGCCGGTATACCGTCTTATTATTGCACTTCGATCAATCTTCGATCAATCCTTTTTTCTTCCATGCTCCGCTCCGCCAGCGCAACATCATGCCGACCGCACGGCTGCATTCATCTGCTGTCAGACCGATATAAGCACCCACTACTGCCAGATGCAGCTGTATCCCCAACAGATACGTTCCTCCCGCTGCACACAAAAACATGAAAACAGCTCCGAGGATCACCGGAAATACAGCATCTCCACTGGTTTTCAGTGCATTTCCGTATACCAGATTTGTGACTCGTCCGGCTTCCAGGGCAATGTCAATAAACATCAGCTTCTGCACTAGTTCTACCATACTCTTATCCTGCGTGAAAAAAGAGATCACAACCGGGGCACTGACTGCAAACAGAAATTCTGTTCCCATCGCCAGTACCGCTCCGATCGCCGCAGATTTTTTAGTCTGCTTATCACATATTTCATATTTTCCCGCACCCATGTACCATCCGGTCATAATGGCATTCGCCTGGGCAAGTGCACTTCCCACACAGAAGGATAAATTTGTGATCTGTGCCGTATAGGAGCGGGCAGCCACATTGATTCCCTCCGTGTCCATCTGGTTCAGAAAACGGATCACCAGTGTCATCGCTACATTATAAATAATATTTTCCAAAGCAGACGGCAATCCGATCCGGATGATCTTCCGCAAAATCTCTCCGGAATTTACCCTCTCCGAATATTTTTTTGCAGGGATCAGCCGCCGTACAAAGATCACTATCAATATCAGATTCACTACTTTGGAAATCACTGTTGCGGATGCGACCCCCTGCACGCCGAGGTGGAATCGAAACAGAAACACGGCATTTAATATAAAGTTCAAAATATTACCTGTCACAGTTGCGATCAGAGGCTGTTTCGTATATCCAAATGCACGCAGATATCCTGCCAGTATGGGAATCATTGCGTTCAGTATACTTCCGCCTCCTACGATCCGCAGGTATTGTACGGCAGGCTCCTTCAATGCCGGTGCAATACCTACCACATACAGAATCCCATCGGAACAGAAAAACAAAAACACAGACATTACAACACCCAGGATCCCATTAAACCATAATCCCAGAGTCTTTGCCTGACAGGCGATCCCCGGTCTGCCCGCACCGATATTCTGTGTCATCACAGCCAGCATTCCCATAGAAACTACCGAATACATAATAATGAACACACCGATATAAGTATTTGCTGTTCCGACTGCTCCGACTGCCTGATCTCCCACAGAAGAAAGCATTAAGGTATCCACCATTCCGGACAACATGTAAAAGATCGTCTCCAGACACAGTGGTACAAATAATTGAAATAATGACTTATTCTGTCCTTCCATCGTATGTTTTATATCCTTTCTGCGGTTCCTATAAATTTGCATTTTCATTTTGTAACTATTCAGAATAGTTCCTTTAGTTTTTACATATTACTACTTTATCTTTGCTAAAACTTGCATTTTTACCACATAAAATTGACTTATTTCTACTTTTATAGTAATCTGACCATAATATCCCCCGATCCACTTCACAGAAAGGCCTGCCTATGTACCCCGAATTAAGAGAAGAACGCATTCACGGAACAAAAGAATTTCCTTTTAGCTGTTATCACCTGCATGATATGCCTGCTTTTTTTCAGATTCCTGTCCACTGGCATCCGGAGGTCGAGATCATATATGTCCGCTCCGGCTCTCTTAATGTCATCATTGAAGGGGAAGAATACGAAGCGGCCGGCGGCTCCGTATTCTTTGTGAATCCCGGTGAGCTTCATTTTATGGGTTCCGCAATTCCGGGCGTAGACTATCATACCCTGCTGTTCCCACTGGAATTTATTTCCTTTCAGACGGATGATCTGTTGGAAACGGAGTTTCTCCTTCCCTTGCGTAACCATGAATTGCTTTTGCATCATAATCTTTCCCACGAAAAAAGCTGCCCTGACATCATTTCTCTCATCCGTGAGATCCTGTCTGTCAGACAGCTTCCAAATACATTGAGCGGGCATTTCCGATTACGTATTTTATTGTTGTCACTTATCCAAAAAATTGCTGCCTGCGGAACCATTAACCCGATGGGCTCCAAAAGAAATGATCCGATGCAGCGTGAGATACTGACTTATCTGCAGTATAACTACACGGAACCCCTTCGGTTGGAAACCCTGGCAGAGCAATTTCATTTATCCGAGAAATATTTGTCCCGCTATTTTAAGCAGCATTTTCATCTGACTCTGACGCAATACCTGATGCATCTGAGGCTGACCCATGCCTGCCATCTGTTAGAGAGCACCTCTCTGCCGGTTACAGAGGTTGCCCTGCAGTCCGGCTTCCCCAACGTGAGTCATTTTATCCGCTGCTTTCACAGGACATATCAGATGTCTCCGCTGCAATATCGTAAACAGCTGCCCTATCAATGATCGTTTTCAAGAGCTCTTCTTGCAAGCTCCAGACATCCCATAATGCCCTGATCATCATGAAGAGATGCCGGTACCACATAATGCTCCATGTCTGCAAGTTCATCCGTTACGATATAGCCATTGATGTATTCCTTAAGTTTCTTGCGGATGAGGGGAAACAACTGCTCCTGGTGCATGACACCACCGCCTAAAATGATCATTTCCGGAGATACCGTCATGACATAGCCGGTCAGTGCCTGAGCAATGTAATCTGCCTCCAGCTCCCATACTTCCGGGCAATCTGCCAGGTCCACTGCTTTCCTGCCCCAGCGTTCTTCGATAGCAGGGCCTGCCGCCAGACCTTCCAGACAATTCTTATGATAAGGACATCTTCCGGCATAAGTATCTGCGGTCCGCTTCGTGATCAACACATGTCCTGTCTCCGGATGGAGCATTCCGTGATGCAACTCTCCATTACTATAAATACCACCGCCGACACCGGTACCGATGGTCAGATACATGACACACTTTTTCCCTTGTGCCTGTCCGAAGGTCACTTCGCCGAGGACAGAACCATTCACATCCGTATCGAATCCCACGGGGCAATGAAGTGCCTCCTGCATCTGCCCCACAATATCGCAGTCCCTCCAGGCCAGCTTTGGTGTGGTTGTGATATAACCGTATTTTTCGGAATCTCTGTCCAGCTCAATGGGCCCGAAACAGGCAATTCCCAATGCATCGATCCCCTTGTCCCTAAAATAAGCGATCATCTTAGGAATCGTCTCCTTAGGCGTAATTGTAGGAATCGATACCTGCTCATAAATTGTACCATTCTCATCCCCAATAGCGCAGACCATTTTTGTACCGCCGGCTTCCAATGCACCCAGACGTAATTTTGCCATATAAACTCCCTGCCTTTCCAGATTTTGCCTGTCAAATATATCCCGAGCTTTTCCTTCGGATTCTGCTCTCTGTGGTTAGTATAGCAAATCCTTTTCTCCCTGTTAATATCAATTTTTATGGAGTTTCTCTCACTTTTTAATTTTCTCTTTTCCCGGGAATCTTTCCTATGATATACTTGTTATATTGTTCTCAGTTACACACAAATTGCAGGAGGTTATATTACAATGAAAAAAATATGGATCGTCGGTTCCCTCGGTCACATGGGGCAGGCGTTGATCAGGTTGTTAGACATGATGGAATATGAATTATACGAAACCGATAAGGACGAGCTGGATATCACGGATGAACATGCAGTTTCCCTGTTCATGCACCGCAATCGTCCCGATGTCGTCATCAACTGTGCAGGATATCATCCTTCCGCCGGTGCAGCGCAGTCGGAGACAGATATGGCTTACAAGGTAAACGCCGTAGGTGCGAGAAATCTGGCGCAGTCTGCGGAGAGCATTCAGGCAAAACTCATACAGATCTCTACGGATGATGTATTTTCCAGCGCATCCGACACACCCTATAATGAGTTCGATGATGTAAATCCCGTAGGACTGTTTGCAAAATCCAAATACGCCGGAGAGAAATTCGTCATCCTGCTGATGACCCGCTATGTCATTATCCGCAGTTCCTGGATCTATGGCATCGGCAAAGACTTTTTGAATGAAGTACTCGAAGCTGCCGCGGACCCTCAGGTATCCACAATGGAATTGCTAAACAACGACCGTGCGGTACCTACCTCCGCTGCAGAGCTTGCACGCGTGGTAAAATTTTTCATCGACAACGACCATTACGGTATCTATCACGCCGTATGCAGCGGCGGTTCCTGCACACGCCTGGAATTCGCGAAAGAGATCCTGCGTCTTGCCGGAAAAGAGGACCGGCTTACCGTCACAGTAAAAGACGGCACCCCGGAGAAATATTCCGTACTGGATAATATGATGCTGCGTCTTACCGGCATCGAAGAACCCAGTGGCTGGAGAGAGACACTGGCTTCCTACATGAAAGAAACCGGAGGACTGGAATAGTGGAAAAACACAAAGAAGAAAAGAAAAAACTCGGTTTGTCCACCAAAATCTTTATCGCCCTTTTAACCGGTGCGGTATGTGGTGTGCTGATCCATTATTATATGCCGGAAGGGTACTTTAGAGATACGATTCTGATCAACGGTATTCTCTATGTACTGGGCAACGGTTTTATCCGCCTGATGCAGATGCTGGTGGTTCCTCTGGTATTCTGCTCCCTGGTCTGCGGTGCCATGGCCATCGGTGACACGAAAACGTTGGGAACTGTGGGTGTGAAAACGATCCTGTTCTATCTATGCACCACTGCTTTGGCGATCTGCGTGGCACTGGGTATTGCCAGTCTGATCAATCCCGGCGTTGGCTTAAATATTGCGTTGCCGGAGGATGCCACCGAAGTCGCGACCACCCAGGTAGATTTTGCGGAGACGTTGTTGAATATTATTCCGAAAAATATTTTTACCTCTCTGTCCGCCGGAGATATGCTGCCGATCATCTTCTTTGCTTTATTTGTCGGCATTCTTCTGGCTGCCATGGGCAACCGGGTCTCCACTGTGGCGAACTTTTTCAGTCAGTTCAATGACATTATGATGGAAATGACGATTGCAGTCATGAAAGCAGCCCCTGTCGGTGTCTTCTGCCTGATTGCCAAGACCTTCGCAGGTATCGGCTTCGACGCTTTTGTGCCTATGCTGAAATATATGGGAAGCGTCATTCTGGCACTGGCGGTACAGTGTTTCGTGGTATATCAGGTCATGCTGTTTGTGTTCACCCGGTTGAATCCTTTTAAGTTCATTAAAAAGTTCTTCCCAGTTATGACCTTTGCGTTCTCCACTTCCACCAGTAATGCGACGATCCCTCTGTCTATCGACACTCTGTATAAAAAAATCGGTGTCTCCAAACAGATTTCGTCCTTTACGATTCCTCTGGGTGCCACCATTAACATGGACGGTACTTCCATTATGCAGGGCGTAGCAGTTGTTTTCATAGCACAGGCTTACGGTATTCCTCTGACCCCGGCTGCCATTGCTACTGTCATTGCCACCGCGACGATCGCCTCCATCGGTACTGCCGGTGTCCCCAGTGTCGGTCTGGTCACCCTGTCCATGGTACTGACCTCCGTGGGACTGCCTACCGAAGGCATTGCACTGATCATGGGTATCGACCGTATCCTGGATATGCTGCGTACCGCTGTCAATATCACCGGTGATGCCATATGTACCACTATCGTGGCTAAGCAGCAGGGTGCCTTTAATGAGAATACTTTCCGGGCAGATAACTGATCACCTGTTTACAGCTTTCCAGATGGCTGTCACCGTATAAAAAAAGAGTGAAACATTCTGTCTTGTGCTCAAGTGCGCCGTCAGAAGTTTCACTTTTTTATAGCTCGCAGCTATTCTATTTCAGTTTATTGAGTTTTGCCCGGTTGGCAATAACGATCAGCCGCATATCCTGTGTCAGAGGTTCTTCCGGATCGATATTGGTATTTACATTTTTTCCTTCGATGATCGCCACCACGTTAATGGAATATTTTTTCCGCAGATTCAGCTCGATCAGGTTCTTCCCGATCCACTGCTGTTTGACTTCCATTTCCACCATAGACACATCCTGGGACAATTCGATAATGTCCATGAAACCGGAGCTTAACAGATTTTTGGCCAGGTGGATCCCTGACTCACTCTCGGGGAATACTACACGGTCTGCTCCTACTTTCGTAAGGATCTTGCAGTTTATCTCAGTGGCGCATTTGGCGATAACGGTCTTTACGCCCAGTTCTTTACACAGCATGGTTGCCATAACACTGGCTTCCAGATGATTTGCCATGGTCACAATGACCACATCAATATTCGCAATACCGATCTGTCTCAACGCTTCCGGATCTGTAACATCTGCACATTTACAGTAGGGAATCTCTGAGATTGCCGCATTGACAACTGCCTCTCTATTGTCTACCGCCACCACCTCTGCGCCGTTCTCTGCCAACTCCTTCGCCACACTTCTTCCATATCTTCCAAGTCCAAATACTGCATAGGTCTGATTGATTCCCATAGTCTCTTCCTTCCTGTTGCTTCGATCTGCTTTATCCGACGCTGATCTCTTCTGTCGGGTTCTTCACAATATTTTTGTTCTTTTTCTGCGTGCTGAATGCCACTACCAGAGATATGGGGCCGACTCTTCCCAGATACATGGTCACGATAATAATCAGTTTTCCCCAAAGATTCAGCATGGAAGTCAGGTTCCTGCTTAATCCCACAGTAGCTGTGGCACTCACTGTTTCATACACAATATCTATCACATCCGCATCTGTCACTGCAGATAAAAGAATCGCAGACAACGACGCAATGATAAAAAACATACCTACAACTGCTACCGATTTATTCACCGCCTGCTTCGGAATATTTCTCCCAAAAAGCTCTGCATCCTCCTTATTACCTATGGTGGCAAACATGGATACCAGCAGCACTGCGATCGTAACTGTCTTCATTCCTCCTGCGGTTCCCACCGGAGAGCCGCCGATCAGCATCAAAAGCACCGAAATGATCGCAGAGGTATTGGTCAGATCCTCTTGTGGAATCGTGGCAAAACCTGCGGTTCGCGTAGTTACTGCCTGGAACAGGGATGCCCAGATCCGTTGCGGCACCGTGTAATCCTGCATTGTCAGAGGATTATTGTATTCAAAAATATAAAATGCCGTCGCTCCCACTACAATAAGTATTCCTGTCACCGTGAGTGCTATTTTACTGTGAAGCGTCAGCAGTCTGAAACATTTGAGCTTCTGGCTCCGGATATTTTTCAAAACCCGCAGTACATCCCACCAGACGATATAGCCTAAGCCTCCCAATATGATCAGCAACATCGTGACCAGATTGACCATTGGCTGAAATACATAGCCGCACAGACTGTCTTCCGCCATAATATCCATTCCTGCGTTGCAGAAGGCAGATACGGCATTAAAAATCGAAATCCATATGCCTCTGAGTCCGTATTCCGGCACAAATACTGTCATGTACAAAAGAGCTCCGCATCCCTCCACCACCAGAGTACCTATGAGGACCTTGCGGAGGAATCTCACGATTCCGGAGATATTATTCAGATTAAACACATCCTGCAGCATCCACCGGTTACCCAGTCCCAGTCGTCTGTGCAGTCCCATCATCACACCGTACATGACCGTAATGACTCCCAGACCTCCCAACTGGATCAGAAACAGGATCACGATCTGTCCCCAGACGCTCCATGTGGAATATGTGGGAACCGTCACCAGACCGGTCACACATATGGATGTGGTAGCCGTAAATAAAGCATCTATATAAGGAACCGCTTCTCCGGTAGCTGAACTGATGGGTAATGCCAGCAGGAAGCTACCCACTAATATGGCACACAGAAAGCTAAGCATGATCTTCTGTGTCGTAGACAACTGTATTATTTTTTTACTGTTCATAACACACTCCATTCCGCCGATGCTTTATCTCATCAGTGGAATCGCTAATCAAATTTCACGGGTGCAATCCGCAATGTTATGATTATAACACACTTTTAGATAAAAAACTCCTATTGGAGACAGTTTGTTGCCGAATCCATCATAGGAGTTCTCTTCTGATCTTATTTTTCTTCTTTTATACTTTAAATCGGTAGCCCACACCCCAGATGGTCTCGATATACTGAGGTTTTGCAGTATCTTTTTCAATCTTCTCACGGATCTTCTTGATATGCACGGTAACGGTGGCAATATCACCGATAGAATCCATATCCCAGATCTCACGGAACAATTCTTCTTTGGTAAATACATGGTTCGGATGCTCCGCCAGGAACGTCAGCAGATCAAACTCTTTGGTCGTAAACGTCTTCTCCACACCGTCCACATAGACACGTCTTGCAGTCTTATCAATACGGATACCGCGGATCTCCACGATATCATTCTGCTGCTTCTGGTTGGTTCCCACCAGTCTCTCATAACGGGCCATGTGCGCCTTCACGCGGGCTACCAGCTCACTGGGGCTGAAAGGTTTGGTCATATAGTCATCCGCACCCAACCCTAAGCCGCGGATCTTATCAATGTCGTCCTTCTTCGCTGATACCATGAGAATGGGAATATTTTTCTCCTCGCGGATCTTCTTACATACTTCGAAGCCGTCCATGCCGGGCAGCATCAGGTCCAAAATGATCAGATCATAATCGCCTGTCAGAGCGGTCTTCAGTCCCTCATCTCCGGTATTGCAGATATCGACCTTGAAATCACTGAGCTCCAGATAATCCTTCTCAAGATCTGCAATTGCTACTTCATCTTCAATAATTAAAATCTTACTCATTATTTATCCTCCATTTACAGAATGTCCTTGCATCATCGGTTATCATGCTATTTCTGTTTCATTCCTTATTGATTCCTTATTCATTACTTGGTTCCACCCGGCTGCAGTTCAATGTATTTTCTCAGGACAAAATGCATACAGGTGCCTTCACCCTCTTTGGCTGTTGCCCATACATAGCCACCGTGATCCTCGATGATCTTCTTCACAATAGAAAGTCCGATGCCACTGCCGCCCTGGGCGGAATTGCGGGAAGCATCCGTGCGGTAGAACCGCTCAAAGATCTTCTGCAGATCCTTCTGCGCGATTCCCTTGCCGTTGTCCTCGATCTCTACCCGGATAGCATCCACTTCGTCGAGAATACGGATATCAATGTGCCCATTGGGCTTGTCCATATATTTTACGCTGTTACTGATAATATTATTGATGACCTTCTTCATCTGCTCCGGATCCGCGATGACAGCTGTGTCAGGAGATACCAGATTCGAATAGTTCAGCTTGATACCCCGCTGCTCCAGATCCAGTCCGACTTCTTCCACACAGTCGCCGAAATAATCCGCCACGTTGATCCGGTGGAAATTGTACGGGATCCGGTTATTATCAATTCCGGAATAAGTGGTCAGCTCGTTGATCAGACGATCCATATCAATGGCTTTATTGTAGATGGTCTTGATGTATTTATCCATCTTCTCCGGCGTATCTGCCACACCGTCCATGATTCCTTCCACATAACCCTTAATGGCTGTGATAGGGGTCTTCAGATCATGGGAAATATTGCTGACCAGCTCTTTGTTCTGCTTCTCATGCTGGGTGTTCTCTTCCGTGGATTCCTTCAGCCGTAAACGCATGTCCTCATAATTGCGGTAGAGATCACCGATCTCACCCTTGGCATCTGTCTCCAGAACATAATCAAAGTTGCCTTCCTTGATCTTGCGCATTGCCACATTCAGCTCATTGATGGGTTCAAATACGCCCTTGTGGATCCACTGGGTCAGCATCAGGCTGGTGAAGATCAGGATCACTATGATAGCCACGAACATATCGATCAGCAGATGTCTCGAGATCAGCGAATTGACCTTCGTGACGATAAATACGCTGCCCGGTGTTCCATCCCGGAAAGTGAAATCAATCTGTTTTACATACTTCTCCAGTTCATTGTAGAAATATCCGCTGTCATCCGACAGATTCTCTTCACCGTAGGCAGGCAGTTTTTCAAAAATCTTCTGTGCGGCATCTTTATTGCCGGCATAATACATCTTATCACCTTTTCTTACAATAATGTAAGTAGACTTCCGCGATACCTCCTCATTAATATGATCCAGATATTCTTTATCTTCCAGCCTGCTGCTGTCTTCCTTCACCTGGTCCAGCAGCACATAATACGCCTGATCCGTGGTGTTGGTGAATTCCCTGAAATTCTCCGACATCATGGAATAATCAATATCCGTCAGGCTGAAACCCTGAGAGTAATTCATCAGGTAAATGGCAATCATCACAAACGCCATGATCGTCAGCAACAGCGGAAGTAATATAATACTTATAAATGTTACACGAAGTCTGGTTTTAAATTTCATATTACTCTTGCCTTTCAGCAACCTGCAAACTTTCCGTGACTTTAGTACACTGTGTAGCACAAGTTTGCGCGTGTTTTATACTTTACTTTCGCTCATTATAGCATGATTCCTACCTTCTGTGTATAAAGGAAGCAAGAATATCATTAAAAAAATATAAACAAAATTTTTTCATTTTTCTGTTGACATTATTCTCACATCATGTATAATAAGCTTATAAGAAACAGTAATCATTACTATTATTGAGAAGGGAGCTTATCATGGCACTGAAAAGAAGCAGACAACGGGAAATGATCAAATCCTTTCTCATGGGACGCAAGGATCATCCTACCGCTGATGTGATCTATTCTAATCTGAAGCAGCAGGATCCGAACTTAAGTCTCGGTACCGTCTACCGTAATCTGACTCTGTTGTCGGACATGGGAGAGATTTTACGACTCCGGGTCGGTGACGGTGTTGACCATTTTGATGCCGATACTTCCGAACATTATCATTTTGTGTGTACGGAATGCGGAAGCGTCATTGATCTGGACATGGATAGTATTGATTCCATCATGGAGACAGCCGGAGAGAGATTTGACGGCCGGATCCGGGGACATATCACTTATTTCTATGGCACTTGTCCCGCCTGCACCAGGGTTGCTACGAAGTCCTAGTTTTCTGAATGAAAACAGACTTCGTTCCATAATATATTTGTGCTTATAAAGCACACGCAAAAAGAGAAAACTAAAAACAAAACATTTCATTAGAGAAAAGGAGAAAAAATTATGGCAAAGTATGTATGTCAGGTATGTGGTTATGTTTATGAAGGTGATGCGGCTCCCGCAGAGTGCCCCATCTGTCACGCTCCCGCTTCCAAGTTCACCAAGCAGGAGGAAGGCAAGACCTGGGCTGCTGAGCATGTAGTAGGTGTAGCAAAGGGTGCTCCCGAGGATATCATTGCTGATCTGCGTGCGAACTTCCAGGGTGAATGCTCTGAGGTTGGTATGTATCTGGCAATGGCAAGAGTTGCTCACAGAGAAGGTTATCCCGAGATCGGTCTGTACTGGGAGAAGGCTGCTTACGAAGAAGCTGAGCACGCTGCAAAATTCGCTGAGCTGTTAGGTGAAGTCGTAACCGATTCCACCAAGAAGAATCTGGAGATGAGAGTAGATGCCGAGAACGGCGCTACCGCAGGTAAGTTTGATCTGGCTAAGAGAGCTAAGGCTCTGAACCTGGATGCTATCCATGACACCGTACACGAAATGGCTCGTGACGAGGCCAGACACGGAAAGGCATTTGAGGGTCTGCTTAAGAGATACTTTGGCTAAGCTACAAGCCATGCAATAAAAAAGAATACTCTGCACCGTAGGAGCTTGCTCATAAAGGTGTGGAGTATTCTTTTTTATTATACGGCGACAGCCGTCCATGAGCAAGTCACGCAGTGACTGCGAATGGGTTGCATGGCGCCAGCCTTAGGAGCGCGCCAGCCCTTATACGGTTCCGGAGATCACCAGCGTGCTGACGCCGGGATTGATCCCCCACGCTCCCGTAACGGGATCCTGGGTGTAAGTCGCTGCGGGTACGGTAATACCTCCTGCAGTTCCGGTAAATAATCCGGTAGTCGTATCATACGTATAGTTTGTTCCCTCTGCCCATGCAGTTCCATTAAAATTCACAGTCAGATTCTCCAATACGGGATTAAAGGTATCTGTGATCACGACACCGGTAGCTGCATCTGCTGCCGTATTCCCCAGATTCTGTATCAGGAACGTATACGTCAATGTTCCATTCTCTGTCACGGGTACGGGACTGACGGACTTTGTGATCGTAAGAAGCGGTCCGCTTACCGCATTTACTGTCTCGTTCACAGTAACAGGAGTGACCCCTGCCCCGGCAATCGTCGCCGTATTCGTAATGGAAGCCTCTGCTGCCAGCGGTGCATAAGAGTTCACCTCAGCCTCATAGGTAAGTGTCACATTACCTCCCGCAGGCACGGTAATTCCCGTGATTGTCAGAGGAGGGCCTGCCGTTACAGCCGGTGTTGCCTGTAAAATTCCGTTTGCATAGTATTTTACGGTCCCCGGAATATACGTCAGAGGTGTCAGTTCTCTAGTATTAAACAAATACTCTCCCAGATTATCCGTTACTGTAATTCCATTAAATGCTGTAGTGCCTGAGTTCACAATGCTGATCACATACGTCACATTTTCATTCTGCCCGTAGGTATCACGCACTGCTGTCTTGGTTGCAGACAATACCTCCGTGATCTCACCCACTGCTATATTGGAGTTTGTAATCTCATTTCCATAGCGAAGCTGTGCCTGGTTCGTAAATCTAGCCATATATTTTTGTATCCTTTCATTGTATTTGGATTTACTATAATATATGACTGTTTTTAAGAAAGTTGACGGATTCTGTCACCGCATTTCTTGACTTTCCTCTTCCACCTCCGTATGATGGAATCACAAGCATTCGCTTGCGCTGCCCCAGAAAACAATGAGGATTCAACATGAAGAAAAAAGTATTTAACATCATCCAGATCGGTGACAAAAGTAACCGTCTGAGCCGGCTCTTTGATATTTTTATTGCTATCGTTATCTGTGCAAATATTCTGGTGACTTTTCTGCAAACCTTTGATGAGCTTGCTTTTTTATTTCCAGCATTTCACGTGATCGAGGTTATCACTATTCTGATCTTCTGTGTGGAATATATTCTGCGGATCTGGACTGCGGACTATCTATATCCTGATAAAAGCGAGTTCCGCTCCCGGCTGCGGTTTCTGATCTCCTTCGACGGCATTATCGACCTGCTGACAATTTTACCCTTTTTCTTCCTGTCCGGTATGGTCATCTTCCGGATGCTGCGGGTGGCGAGGATCTTCCATCTGTTCCGCCTGAATGCCCGGTATGATTCCTTCAATGTCATCACTACGGTATTGTATGAAAAACGCAATCAGATCATTTCCTCTGTGTTCATCGTACTGATCCTGATGCTCGCCAGCAGTCTGTGCATGTACAGCGTGGAGCATGATTCCCAGCCGGAAGTATTCCGCAATGCCTTCAGCGGCATCTGGTGGAGCATGTCAACGCTGCTCACCGTAGGCTACGGTGACATCTATCCCATCACCACGCTTGGCCGGATCATGGCGATCTGTATCGCCTATCTCGGTGTCGGTGCTGTGGCTATCCCCACCGGTATCATCAGTGCCGGTTTCGTGGAACAGTACCAGCGCAAAAGCAGTCTCTCTAATATTAAAGAGGCAGATATTCATGAGATCGCCGAGATATTCGTAGATAAACGCTTCGCCGGCAAATCCGTGGAAGAAATGGAAGAGGCAGAACAGGTCACGATCTTCCTCATTCTGCGGGAGGATCTGTCCATTCTGCCTCAAAAAGATACGATATTAAGGTTAAATGACATCATTGTCATTCGTGGGGAGCATTCCTAATCTGCTTCCGTCGCTGCAGTTTCCTTTTCCACAGTCTCCACAGCTTCCGTGGTTTCTGTCTCTGCAGTTTCTGTTTCTGCAGTCTCCGTCGCTTCGGTAGTTTCTTCCACCAGATCCTCCAGTGTATAGTTGAATCCGGTCACCACGTTGGTGGCCACGACATACACTTTCATTTCAGAAGGAAATGCAATGTAGTACTGGCTGGTCATGGAATTCAGATTACCGACATTAATGATCACGCTGCGATCTGCAGTCTCGTACTGAATGGTACGATCCGGATCCGCCAGTCCGTACTGTGACATATCCGTCACATTTCCAATCACCTGATCTGCCTTTAACGGTGCCACCTTCAGGATCATCGCCTTGATCCGATCCTGGTTCAGATTCAGGGAATGATCGTCCGTATAGTACCATGTGTCATCCTCTTTTTCAAAGGCATAGGTCTCTCCCTCATATACATAGCGGAAGCTGGTAATATCATCGGAGTTCACATCCAGCACCGTCTCCTGTGTATCCTCGGTAGTGGACGTCGCGGATGCTATATTTTTATTATACTGTCGGATGCCCAGGAATACTGCCGCCAGCACCACCAGTGCCAGCAGCATTCCGATCATCTGTCTTTGTTTCTTTTTCATATCTATAACTCACGCCTTTCCCAATTATTTCTTCCGTCTGCGGAACCAGATCACAAATCCGGCGATCATACAACCGACGGGAAGGATCATGGTAACCAACAAGCCCAACAACAGAATCTGTGCGGAATCCACTACCAGATTAGAGACCTCATAGCTTTTTACCGGAATGGATACCGATGTCTCATGATCTGTCATTCCACTGAATGTATTGGTGAACAGGGTCAGGTTCGCACCGCTGACGACAGAATTTGCATCATCCGTGAACAGCTGCTCGCAACCGTACACGACCAGTGTCGCATCCCCATCATCCAAAGTCTTTACTGCCTCAACACCTAATGCGAAGGGACCATTCACATCATTTTCACTCTGTGAAAAATCCTGTGTATTGTTGACATCCTGTTTTGCAAAAGAGCTGTCGGAGGTGCTCAGGAATACATCATAGGTAATATCACCGGTGGCTGTCTCGTCGGTACTTACTTCCTCCGGGACGATGATGCCCTGAGAATACGGCAGGAACAGATATTTTCCGTAGGTGCCTGAGGTATAGCTGTCAGAGCTCTGTGTCGGCAGGATATAATACGGACTTCTGTAGTAGCCGTTGGAATCATTCTCCACTACCAGTCCTTTGGCAATGCTCAGATTCATGTAGCTTAAGATAGCATCTATATTGGGTGTCTCCTCATCGGTATAACCGGTCACCAGGATGACCTTACCGCCATTATCCAGATAATCGATCACCTTATCCTTGTCAGCGGAAGAGAAATCACTGGTGGCGCCGTTGATGAACAGACAGGCCGCATCGTCGGGGATAGCATCCAGATCCATCAGATTCACGGTCTCATAATCCACATTTTCCTTGTTCAGTGCGGATGTAAAAGTGTTACTTAAACTCAGTTCATTATGTCCTGTTGTCATATATACCTTGGGCATATCGTCATTTAACACATAATCCAACGCACTGGTGATCTGTCCTTCGCCATCATAACCGGTGGTCGTGGTATTATAACTGTACGTCGAATAGTCAAAATCATAGGAAGACTCATAGACATCGTTGTAATCAATGACCTTGCTGCGCTTGTCGCTGACCACGATCAGGCTGTTCGTGCTGATGTTGCCGGTGGTGTACTGGGTATAGAACATCGGGTTAACGGTAGGATCCACATATTCCACGGTGATATGATCCGACAGATCATCATATCTCTGTAAAGTCTGCCCCAATGTGGTATCCTGATTGTCCTGATTTACCAACACATAGATTGTCACATCATCCTGCATATTTTTCACATAGTCAACGGTCTGATCTGTCAGGGAATAGAGCTTCTGGCTGGTCATGTCGATTGCTGTCCAGCTAGAAGGCATCTCGCCCATGATAATATTAACCACTACTACCAGTGCTACCGCTACGGCGATCATACCGGTACTGTAAGCACTGAAGCTTAAGTTCTTCACGGACATGCTGTAACGGCGTTTCTGAATGGACTGTACTGTCAGGAACAGAACCAGTGCCGTAACGGATGCATAATATACGATAGAAGATACATCCAGCGTGCCGTTTAGCAGGTTGGAAAACGGTGTGTAAAGGTCAAAGAAACGCAGCAGCTTTGTCAACAGATTGCCGGTGCTGGAAATAATGGAGCAGATGGAATCCATCATATAGCCCAGGAACAATACTAAAAAAGTAAGTACTGCTGCGATGACCTGGCTCTCTGTCACGGAAGACAGGAACAGACCGATGGCAATGGCGGTCATCCCGAAGAGGAAATATGCCAGGATCGACAGGTAAGCCTCTCCCATGGGAACACTGCCGTACTGCGCCATGATCAGCGGGTAAAAGCAGATGATCGCTACGGGAATGGCAAATATAGTTAACAGCGCCAGGAATTTTCCCATAACGATGCCGCCTACGGACACCGGTGCCGTCAGGATCAGCTGATCTGTCTTGCTCCGCTTTTCCTCCGCCAGAATACGCATGGTCAGGATCGGCACGGTCAGCATGAATAAAAAGGTAACGCTGGATACCACATACGCAAAATAAGGATATCCGTTCATCAGGTTATAAACACTGAAATACAGTCCCAGGAAAAACAGGGTGACTGCAATAAATAAAAACCCGATAAAGGAACGGAAATAGGATTTCAATTCTCTCTTATAAATGGCTGACATATGATTCCGCCTCCTTTGTAGCTACAGTTTCTTTTTTCTCTTCTCCGGGCTGTACTTCCTCTTCCGAAGCTTCTGTCTGCTGTGCAGCAGCTGTGATTTTCGGCTTTTTTCTTTTTGAGAATAGTTTGTGCTTCTCCGGCTGTGTGGGTGCTACATCCTCGGTCAGTTCCAGGAAGATGTCTTCCAGAGACTTCTCCGCATGGGTCATCTCTAAAATGGGCAGCTTTGCATCTGCCAGTGCATAGAATACCTGCTCTCTGATATCTGCATTCTCTTTGGAGATTACTTTCAGCTTTGCAATATTTTTGGATGCCTCCGTGTTCTCTTCGATCCGATCGATCTGTGAGATCTCCTGCAATGCACTCTTCACCGCAGCGACGCTTCCCTTTACTTCCAGGTTCAGTTCCATGGAACCACTCATAAGCTTCTGCAGATTCTCCGGAGAATCACTGGCTACCAGCTTACCGTGGGCTATGATCATAATATGGTCGCAGACCGCGCTGACCTCCGATAGAATATGGGAGCTGAGGATCACGGTATGATTCTCCCCCAGCTTGCGGATCAGATCACGGATCTCGATGATCTGTTTCGGATCCAGACCTACCGTGGGCTCATCCAGAATAATAACCTCAGGGTAGCCAAGGATTGCCTGCGCCAGTCCGACTCTCTGTCTGTAACCTTTTGACAGATTCCTGATCAGACGCTGCTGCATATCGGTGATCTGTGTCATTTCCATGACCTCGTCAATCTGCTTCTTCCGCTCTTTTTTCGGCACTTTTTTCAGTTCTGCCACGAAGTCCAGGTATTCTCTGACAGTCATGTCAACATACAGCGGCGGAAGCTCCGGCAGATAACCGATGGAACGCTTTGCCTCCTCCGGATCTTTTTGGATATCTTTGCCATCGATGGTCACAGTGCCCTCCGTGGCTGCCAGATAACCCGTGATGATGTTCATGGTCGTGGATTTACCTGCGCCGTTAGGACCAAGAAAGCCGTAAATCTGTCCCTTTTCCACACGGAAAGAGAGATGATCTACGGCAATATGGTCACCATATTTTTTTGTAAGATTGCTTACTTCTATCATATTTGCCTCCCTGATATGGTGTGATCCCCCACCTGATACCTATGGGTACCCTGAACTGATACCTACGAGTCCCCAGAACTGATACCTACGAGTACCCAGAACTGATACCTACGGATTGTTCCGTGCTGCGCACTCTCACAATCCTACCCGCTATTCGTACATCGTGGGATTATCATCCCACTTTTGTACTCATATCGGGGCAAATCTCAAAGTCTCTCAACCACATCTGAGCAAGCTCATGTGGTCTCGGACTTTTCGATTTTGGTATCAGTATATGTCTCAAATGTCATGAAAAGGTGAAACCTTTGTGAAAATTGTGTGAAACCACAACTCTTAAATCTTCGACACGGTCAGAGAAATGCTTAAATTTCCTGCCTCCGCCGCCAGATGCAGCGGCAGCTTTGCCACAGGAATATCTTCAAAAATGAACTCCGGATCACCGGATGCGGCCGACTGGAATAAAAAAAGTACTCCGTCCACATAGAGCACCACTTTTTTCTGATTGCTGTAAATTGTTAGGGAAAGTAATCCGTTCTCCTGGCGATGCAGGGTGGAAAGTGCCGGATAGAGCACCGGTTCGTTGCTCCATTTTGCCTGATAATAATAATATCGTTCCGTCAGTGTCCTGCCGTCCGCCTCCAGGAGTGCTTCCGTCGTCGTTTCTCCGGGTAATCCACGATACACCGGAAGAATTTCCGGTCTTATCCACCGGTCACCCGTAAGGAATCCACGCCCTCTGCACAGATTGTAAAACGCCCGCACTTCGCAGCGGTCCTGTTCCTCTGTCCCGTATCCGGTTCCTTCCAACCGGATCGTATTGACCCCCATCCGGGCCAGACGGTCCAAATCCCTTCGCATCTGCTCCTCCCTCGTCCCGGCATCACTGATCTGCGGAGGAAAACAATAGACTACCTCTCTTGGCTGGAACTCTTTTTCATTAAGGAAAATTCCCTTTTTATCTACGACACGCACGTCATAAATTGCCAGTTCCTGTCGCCAATGCACTTCCACTGCCTCGGGTATATCCTCAGCAGGATCTGACTCTTCCTCCTTCTCCATACCACCCATCTTTTCTCCATATTCCACGGTTCTGAATCTTCCCTGCGCCTTCACCAGATAGACATAGGGATCCCGCATGCCGTCCCAGAGATGCGGCCGCAGCAGCAACGCCGTCATGGAATCCGCTTCTTCTGATGAGTATTCCCCATGAAAAACAAGGCGTTCGCCCTCCGCACCTTCCCAGATCTCAATCTGTAAAGCGGACAGCAAACGCCCTATCTTTTCCGGCAGGGCAAATTCCAGATAAGCCTTGCCATTTTCCAGTTTTGTTGTAATTCCAAGATCGTCTCTCATCTGCATTTCTCTTTCCTGCCTTTCGCATTCTGTTACTAAGAGTTTTTGCAGATAACATTTTATTTATGCCGGAAATCCATCTTTCCCGCACACTATTATTACATGGGACAAGACCTGCGGCCGGGCACTTCCTCTCCGGATACATAACCTGCATGAAATTCCATGTTGATGTCCCGAAGCTCCTTCTTCCCGTCGATGTATGCCTGATACATTTCCGCCAGCCCTGAACTGCAGCCATCGCAGTTTGCTTCCATATATCCCAGTGACTCCGCCACAATCTGCTCCCTTTCTTCTCTTGTAGTATCCTTGATCAGATATCCTGCCATTTTCTCTTCCTCGCTTGTCTTTCTTTTACAGCCAATGTATCACAGCAATCTGCCGGGTGCAAGTTTTTCTCTGCATTTAGAGTAATCGAAAATCTACGACCGAAGAATTCTCTCATAGATCTGCAAATCCTCATTCTTAAACACATTAAAGATCACATTTTGACACTGCTGTCAGGAGTCTCCTCCAAATACTCCTGTACCGTCTGTACGGCAATCTGCGCCGCCTTGTCGTTCGGAAAGCAGAATACCCCAGTGGATATACAGCAGAATGCCACACTTTCCAGCCCGTATGCCGATGCCAGTTCCAGACAGGACAAGTAACAGGACCGAAGCAATGCGCAATGTTTCTCCGTCAGCTTTCCCTGCACAATAGGCATCCTGTATCCTCAGAAATTCCTCACTGCATCGCCTGGGCGCCCGGATGTTCATCAGTCCCCGCAGAAGCTGTCTCTGTTCATCCTCCTGCATCGGAATTTCCATCGCTTCATATTCCGGCCGCTCCCGCAAAAGTGCCTGGATGAGGTATTGTCTTCGTTTTTCCTGTTCTCCCATTTTGCTTCTCCTATGCTCGTTTCTGCTCTTTTTACGCTCTCCTGTAATGAAATCATTATATCCCCCATCGCCGGGATCCGTAAAGCAGGCACAATAAAGTGCCCCGGTTACCCAAAAGATACTATTGGGACAAACATATAAACCTGCAATTGAAATATTTTTACGTTTTTGTAACAATAGGAACAGGAACCTTCGTTATGACTCATAGAAAGGCCTGAGAACAACAAATGATATATCTGATGATGATCGACGCCGAAGAAGACAAACAAAAGTTTGCGATTCTCTATGAAACCTATCGGCACCTTATGATGAAAGTAGCTCTGAATGTGCTGAAGGATACTTTTCTTGCGGAAGATGCCGTACATGAGGCGTTTATAAAAATTGCGAAAAACATGGAAAAAATAGGGGAAATCGACGCCACGGCGACGAAACGCTACCTGCTTACCATAACGAAAAATGCGACTATAGATATTTACCGGAAGCGAAACCATCAATTTCAACGGGAAATCTATGTGGATGAGCTGGAAGAATGTAATGTCCCGGTGACTTATGCGGAGACGAATGTGGATGACGGAATACTGGACATCCTTAGGCGCCTGCCCGTAAAATACCGGGATGTATTTCTCCTCAAATACTCCGGCAATATGGACAACGATGAAATCGCAAAAGTATTAAACATCACCGAAGGAACGATCCGGCAGCGATTATCCCGGGGAAAGATTATGATACAGGAAGCTTTGAATAAACGGGAGGAAAATAATGAGATCCATGGAAGTAACGGATGAATGGCTCTATCAGCATATGCCTGTGGTGGACAATGCCATGATAACAGCATTAGAAAATCAGGTTGATCGGGAATATGTATTTTCAAAACGTTTTGAACAAAAAATGCAAAAAGTGATCCGCCGGGAAGCCCATCCGGTGCTGACCGGTGCACAACAGCTCCTAAAACGCATTGCAATCTTTTTCACCGGTATCGTATGTGGCGGACTGGTTCTGACGTTAAGTGTGGATGCCTATCGGGATAAGTTTTTCATGACACTAAAGACCCTGCGCGAGGATGCTACGCAGTATAACTACTCTTCCGAGGAAAAAGATGCGGTACTCGCTCCTACGATACCGACCTGCATCCCGGAGGGCTATACAGAGACAGACCGAAGAGACAGTCCTCTTTTTTGTGAAATTTTCTATGAAAACAATGCCGGAGAACAGCTCATCTGGGAGCAAATGCTAATTTCCGCAAATAATGCCCTGACACTCGTATTAGACAATGAATACGATGCCGAAGAGGAACATGTCATCGGCGGTCACATTGCCACGGTATATACTTATGTGGATGGTTACGTCATGGCTTATTATGAAGCTGACAATTATGTATACGTGATCACCGCAGATCACATGACCGCCGAGGAAATGTTTCAGCTCATTGCCAGTATGGATATCTGATTGTATAATAAAATAAAAAGGAGGCAAGAACCATGATGCGAAATAAAAAATTAAGAACCGTTTTCTGCGGCATTCTGATTTTTCTGCTCGTATTTGCCTTATTTTGCCTTGGAGACTACGGGATCCGCTATTATCATACTCCCATCAAAAAGGATTATGACTATACCGGAACCGGAATGCTGGTCAGTCTGACGGAACCGGATACCTTCAAACAGGTATCGGTGGAGATCCACGGGAAAGCCTTACATTACCTCTGGGGGAATCAGGAAGACGCCATAGCGGGAAATGTCTGGATGAACGGAGAGAGGCTTTTCGTGGAAGGTGCGGATGACATGGGATTCTATGCACCTTTTATCGATGAAGAAGCCTATTACTCCTGCCTGACCGAATCTGTAACAAATATCCCGGGAAATATGTTTCTTATCTCCCGGGATCTGAAAACCGTATTCTGCGGTGTACTTATGGATGGAAAAGAATTTCTGCTGATAATACCGGCAGAAAATAAATCGGATGCCGACCGTACCCTGAAATCCGGTCTGGAACAGTCCCAGCCTCTTTCCCGTTGGCTGAGTGACTATCCCTTATTCCTGTAACTGTCCGTCCACAATACGCACGATACGTTTCGCAGACTGTGCTACGCCCAGGTCGTGGGTGATCATGACGATTGTGTTGCCCATATCGTTCAGTTCCCGGAACAGTTTCAGTACTTCTCTGCCGCTGGTCTGATCCAGAGCACCGGTAGGCTCATCCGCCAGAAGGATCGCCGGCTGTCCCACCAGTGCTCTGGCAATGGATACTCTCTGCTTCTGTCCGCCGGACAATTCGTTGGGCCTATGTCCGATACGGTGATCCAGCCCCAGCAGTTTGATAGTATTTTTACACTTTTCTTCTGCTTCCTCATGGGTCATGCCACGCATCAGCAGGGGCATGATAATATTCTGCATGACATTGTAGGTCGGGATCAGCTGATAGTTCTGGAAAATGAACCCGATCTTTTGGTTGCGCACCATGGTCAGATCGTCCTCTTTGGTCTCGTGGATTGCCATGCCATCCAGATAATATTCCCCACTGTCCATCACATCCATACAGCCGATCATATTCATTAACGTAGTCTTACCGGAACCGGAAGGGCCTAAGATTGCCACATATTCTCCCTTATTTACCTGAAAATTGATGTCCTTCAGGATCGGCAGACGCTCCTCTCCCAGCATATAGCCTTTATTTATATTTTTCATGGTGATCATTGCATTTTCCATCATAATCCTTACACCTTTCGCACTACTCCTGATTTAAAGCTTCTACGGGGATCAGTCTCGATGCCTTATATGCCGGATAGAAGCCGAAGATACTTCCGGTGAGGACACCAAACAACAGCGACAATACTGCACCCTGTACCGACAGAGACACTCTCACGTTGAACAGCTGCACGAATGGCGTAATTCCAAGAGCCACCAGCACCCCCAGTACGGCCCCTACCAGACTGGTAAAGCTTGCTTCCAATAAAAACTCCAACAGGATATCCTTCCGGGAACAGCCCAGCGCTTTCAAAATACCGATCTCGTTGGTACGCTCCTTGATGGATACAAACAATACATTCATAATGCCGATACCGCCGACAATAAATACGATCACCGCCATGGAGATTAACAGTAATGTCAGTGTCTCGTTGGAAGCAGAGGCTGCCTCCATCTTGCTTCCGGCATCGCTGATGGTAAATGTGGTGTTGGGATAACTTTCTTTTAAGGCACTCTCCACGCCTGTCATTACAGTGTCCACCTGATTCACATCTTCTGCGACCACGGTAATGGTTGGACTAATGCTCGTACCGGTAATGTATTTGATGTCGGTTTCGTAAGGTACATAGATCGCCGTATCCGGGCTGATGCCGGATGCCACAGTTCCCATCTCGGATAGTACCCCTGACACTATATAGGGACGGCCATCAATATAGACTGTACCGTCATAGGCATCGTAGGCGCTTCCAAAAATTTCCTTTGCCACGGTGGCACCCAGTACGCACACCTTTTCCTTGCTCTCGTTGTTTTCTTCTGTGAGGAAATCCCCGATGGCCATTTCCAGATTACTGATGGCGGCATAATTGTCTTCCACACCGGCAATGGTGTAATAGGAAGCAGAGGTCATATCGCCTCCCTCCACCGATGCTGTAGTGGAATAAGAGATCGTAGTTGCAGAGATTCCCGATACAAAAGTTGCCAGATCATCACCGTCTTCACTGGTCAATGTCACGGCTTCGCTCTCTTCCTCCTGTCCGAATCCGAAAAATCCGCCGAAATCCATTCCCCCGCCGGGACCACCGGACATACCGCCGCCGGAACCTCCTCCGGGGCCTCCGCCCATATTTGTGACGGTAACGCTTCCTCCACCGCCCGGCATTTCAAAGCTAAAACCACCGCTGTCACTGCTGTCGCAGGAAATATCAATGGCTCCGGCATTCAGGTTCTTGAACTGCTCCGCCACTTCTTCTTTTCCACCGGTACCTATCGCCAGCACCAGCATTATGGTGGCGGATCCCACAACGATACCGATGGAAGTCAGGATCACTTTGAATTTATTCTGTGACAGGTTCAGCCACACCAGACGCAATATTTCGGATAATCTCATATTCTACTTCTTCCCTTCCATTGACCTTACTTTCCCACAGGTCTCCGCTCTACTTCGTAATGCTGCTTTCGATCAATACGGTATCTCCTTCTGCAATATCTCCGGAGATCTCCACGTTAGAACCATCTGACAGTCCTGTCGTTATTTCTTTTTTCACAATACTGCCATCTGCAGTCTTCACTTTTACATAAGTCTTGTCATCCTCTGTGATAATGGCTCTGCGTGAGACATACAGCACTTCTTCCGTTTGTTCCGTAACGAAAGTCACATCTCCTGTCATGCCCTGGAACAGTCCGGAGACATCCCCTTCTAATGTGACAGTTACGTCATAAGTTATATTTCCACTGGAATCCGATGTCGCATCTCCGATAGCCGTCACCTTTGCCGTAAAGGTATCTTCCGGATATGCCGTCAATGCAATATTCGCCGCAGATCCCAGAGAGATATCCGTCATGTCATCTTCATCCACTGTTACCGTCATGGTCACTTCGTCCATATCGTATAAGGTAACCAGAGAGGTTCCGGTACTGATCTTGTCTCCGGCCTCCAGCTCCACGCCGGTGATGACACCGTTGTATCTTGCACATACTGCATTACCATCGATATAAGTGCTGAACTCATTCCATTTTTCCAGTGTCTCATTATAGGTTTCCTGCTGATCGGACAATTCCTGCGCAAGATACCCCAGTGCAATGTCATAGGTCTCCTGTGCGGTATTGTAAGCCAGTGTCCGCAGTTTTTTTGTCTCAGCTACGGTCAGTTTTCCCTGCTCCAGTTCCCGTTTCGCCTTATTGTAGGCAGTTTCGGCAGTGGTTACATTTTCCTCCGCCTGCTCTACTCTCTGTTCCAGCTCTTCCTTCTGCTGCTCCAGGGAATCTGCCGTGGACTGTGCCTGCTCCGTCAGCTGCGCATAATAGACATATCCGTAAGTATCATCTGCTGCGTCTGTACTGTTCAGGCTGTATTTACAGTTCGACAATACCTGTGCCGCATCCTCATAGGCTGCCGTTACTTCCTCCAGCTGTGCCCGGTAATCTTCCAGGCTGCTCTTCGCCTGCTCCAGTGTGCTCTCCGCAGAATCTACCGTATTCTGAAGCTCCTGCAATGTAGTACTGTACTCGGTATCAATATAACTGCCGTAAGCAGTGCTGCTGTCATAAGTGTATTTTGCCTGTTGTTTTGACAGTGTCTGGTCGGCTTCCACCGCCTCTAGATCCGCTTTTGCTTTCTCTACGTTAGACTGCAGTTCGTCTTCCAGGTCGGAGACACTGTCTTCTTCTAGCAGGTACAGGGGATCTCCCTCGGACACCTGCTGCCCCACGGAGACCACTACCTCTGCCACGGTCAGGGTAGAATCGTCACCATTGCTGCCGGAGCTGCTGCCGCCCATATTGAAGATCTGACCAAACATGTCTAAGCCTCCCTGAGCTCCGCCGCCGGAAGCACTCATGCCGCCAAATCCACCGGAACCAGAGCTGCTGCCGGCAGTACTACCGGAGGAGCCGCCAGAGGAACTGCTGCCGGAAGTATCCGTTCTCTGCAGGGCACTCATATCCAGATCAAAGGTCTGATCCACCGTACCGATGTCCACGGAGCCGGTCTCCGTCACACCTTTGACCAGTGTCCCGTATTTTACGGTGGTCTCTTTATAGATGACTTCCGTATCGGAACCACCGGAGAGACCAATGGCACCAGCCACTACAGCGATCACACAGACACCACAGACACCTGTGGTGAGCTTGCGTCTTTTCGACCAGCTTTTCCATGATCCGATCCAGCTCATCCGATTTTTTATAGTTTCCTTGATCTTTTTCCCATTTTCATTCTGCTTCATAACTGTTCCCAATCATTCCTGTCTGTTTCTCAACATTTGTTCCATCCGCCTGATTTATTGTCCTCCGGGACCGCCCGGCATTCCGACGCCGAAACTGCCGGAACCGCTGCCTCCGGGACCACCTTGGGGCATGTCACCGCCTCCCGGCATCTGCATATCCTCCGGCATCTCGAACTCCGTATCACTGCCGATTGCGGTATCAGAACTGCTGCCGGAATCGGCAGTCTCCTCCGTGCTCTTGACTTCTGCCTCGGAACTGACTTTACTTGCCAGGTAGATGGTATCGCCCTCTTCCAGTCCTGACAAGATCTCGATGTCCACACCGTTAGTGATACCGGTCTCTACCTCCGCCAGTTCCCTGCCGCCCAGTGCTGCCTTACGATAGACATAGGTCTTGCCGTTCTCTTCTACGATCGCCTTACGGGATACATAGAGGACATCTTCCTTTTCTTCGGTAACGAAGATCACATCTGCGGTCATGCCGCCGTAGAGCTGCTCCAGTTCACCTTCCACGCTGATCTCCACAGTGTAGCTTACGGTATTACTGTAATCGGAAGTAGCCGTGGTATTGATGGAGAGAATGCTTCCGGTATAGGAATCCTCCGGGTATGCCGTAAAGGTGATATCTACCGCATCTCCCACCTGCAGGTCCACAATATCCTCCTGGGTCACATCCACGGAGATTCTCATGTCATCCGACGTTGCATAGGAAAACAGAGCTCCTGTCGTCGTCAGACGGTCTCCCGCTTCGTAGCTGACCTCTGTGATCACACCATCTTCTGTGGCATAGAGAATACCATCACTTCCGACGAAATCTTCAAAGGCCTGTAACTGTTCTTCCCGTTTTTCTTTCGTCTCTTCCGCTTCGTATAAGGTCTCCTTCAGATCTTCCACGGTAGCATTGTAGGTAGTCTGGGCGTTCTGCCCGGTGATCACCGCTTCCTGATAGGTCTCTTCTGTATCCAGCTTGTCAATTTTCTGTTTTGCCTGTGCTACCGCCAGCTGGTTGGTAAGTTCAGTGATGGCATTTTCATTATCTGTTACCGCAGTTTCTGCCTGTGTCAATGCTGATTTTGCCTGTAGATATTTTGTTCGTGCGCTGAGATAACCGTTCTGGATCGTCATGAAATTCACTGTATTATCGGTTCCGACACCTTCATAGCCTTCCTTTGCCTCTTCGTAGGTCTCCAACGCATCCTGATAATCTTCCTGTGCTTGCGTCAGTTTCTCCTGCAAAGATGCGGTATTCGCCTGCTTCTGCTCCAGCTGCACCTGCATAGACGCCACATTGTTCGTCACGCTGGTCCCGGAAGTATTGCGGATGGATGCCGCATAGGAAGCACTGATCTTCTGGGTATCGTAGTCGGTCTGTGCTTCCAGCAGGGACAATTCATAAGTACTCTCTGCCTCCGCATAGTCTGCCTGCGCCTCCACTACCGCATTCTGCAACAGTGCCCGAACTGCCTCCACGCTGTCTTCCGTGAATTTCAGAAGTTCCTCACCTTCGGTGACACGCTGCCCGCTGGCGGCGTAGATCTCCTCTATCTTCAGATATTTCTGTACGGTATCATCGTCATCCTCGTCGCTGTCATCCCCGTCATCATCACTGACGTCCAGATCCAGATCGTAATCTATGGATTTTGTGTTGTAGTCCAGAGAGCCGCTCTCCGTCACACCTACCTTTAAAGTACCACGCTCCACCGTCTCTTCTTTGTAGATCCACTGTTCTTTCTGAAGTAACGGTGCAATAAACACGGTATAACAGGCTGCCAGGATCAGCATAAGCAGTGCGATCCCCGCCAGGATCAACTTTTTCTGCTTCTTCGTGAGGGATTTCAGTTTTTCAAAATGTGGTCTTTTCAATTTCATGACTGTGTCTGTCCTCCCTGCATGCTCTGTCTCTGCTGTAACTGCTTGATCTCTTCCTCCGTCATGCCGAAGACTACGGTGACGGATTCGTTGGCACTTAAGCTGTCCTCCTCATCTTCCACGTTGATCTGTACCGTCACGCTGTAAGTGACACTGGTACGGCTGTCAGACGAGGATACCGGATTGATGGCTGTGATCACACCGGTATATCCGCTGCCCGCAGAGGACTGCACATAAGCACTGTCGCCTACGGTCAGTTTTGCAATATCCGACTGATCTACCGATACGGTGACGGTCAGCTCCTTCGGATTGCTGTAAACGAATACGACTGCATCGGAAGTCAGAGTCTGCTCCGCCCGTACCATGGTCCGCAGGATCGTACCATCCTCGGACGCATAGAAATATCCGTCACCTACGCTGCTTTCAAACAGTTCCAGATTCTCTTTGGCATCTTCATAAGTACTTTTCAAAGATGCCAGGTCGGATTCTGCCTTTTCCACTGTGGTATTGTAATCGCTCTCTGCACGTTCCGCACTGGACAAGGAAGTCTCGTAAGTCAGCTTTGCCTGCGCCAGCTGGATCTCATAATTTTCCTTCGCCTCCGTGACTGCCTGCTGAAGGCTGGGAAGCTTTAACTGCAATGTCTGTAAGTTAAAAGAAGCATTGGTGACTGCATCCTCATATTTTTCCTGTGCTTCTTCCAGATCCTTCAGGTTCTGTTCCAAAATACTGTATAAGGATGCCAGAGTTTTCACATTCGAGGAATTGCTGTCCTGTCCACTGCTGCCCAGCACATTGCCTGCGGTTCCACCTGCTTGCACAGATCCGGCTGACCCGCCGGTGATCTGGGACCAGCTGATTCCCCACTCATCCAGTTTATCCGTCAATGCTTTCAGGTTCTCATCATAGATTGCCTGATATTCATCTACCTTGAAATAACTCTTATAGGAACCGTCATTAACGTATGACTCATATTCCGCTATGTCATCCTCGACATCCTGCAATTCCTCTTCCGCCCTGGTCACAGCACTCTGCAGACTTGCTACCGTCTCATCATAGACTTCCTTCGCCTGCTGTCCGGTAAGGATAGCACTGTCTCTTGTGTACTCCGCGGTGATCAGGTTCTGCTCATGTTCAATGGCTCCGGTACGATACGCAAGCTCCGCATCCTCCAGCGCTCTCTCCAGTTCCTTTCTGGCTTCCTCCACACTGTCCTCCGTAAGCTTTAAAATCTTATCTCCTGCCGTTACCTCTTCCCCGGAGACCGCATAGACTTCCTCGATCTCTAGCTCTGCCGTCAGATTTTCCACATCGAAGGTCTCTTCCATGATACCGACATTGGTAACACCTGACGCAGCAGTCATATCCTCCGTGAAGGTCAGCCCCGCCATATTCCCCGGCATGGAAAATTCTGATTGATTGCCGTTTCTATGTAATATCACCACTGCTGCCACAGAACCTCCACCCAGCGTAAGTACCAGTACCAGCGCAATGATGATCCATTTTTTGTTTTTCTTTCGGGAAAAAATTATCTGTTTGATCTCTTTGTTCTTCACGGCGAACCTCCGATTGCTATTCCGTCCAAATTCCGTTGTTTTTTCAAGTATAGTTGGATTTTGTATTGAAAAAGTGTTCACTCTGTGAAAAATCTGTGTCCTGTAGGAGCTTTTCCCCCTGCTTACGTCTATGCAATTACACAAATAAAGCACAAAAAGAAGGCCCTGTTGGAGGCTGCTTTCGCAGAAGTCTCTAACATGACCCTCTATTATAAGCTTACAGATTCGTGCTATCGCGCTAATATGCCCGGAAAAACAAATCACCTCTTCTGGGAAATACAGATATCCTCCAGATTCTGCGCTCCTTCCGGTCCGATGGGTCTGCCGCCTGTGGTGATACCCCATCCTGCACGGATCTTGATAATATCGTCGATCTGTCCCTGGGACAACAACGTCTTCTTCCCTAAGATGAAGTTGTTCATCATCAGGATCTTCGCATAATATTCCGTGGTCTCCATGCGGTAATATGCCTGCATGAGGTTATCTCCCCAGGTCAGCGCGCCATGGTTTGCTAACAGTACAGCATTGTATTCTCGGCAGTAGGGTGCCACCGCTTCCGGCACTTCCTCTGTGCCCGGCAGGGCAAAATGTACTAACGGCACACAGCCTAAGGACAGTACCCCTTCCATCAGCACCGGTTCTTCCAGACTGATGCCCGCACAGGCAAACGCCGTCGCCGTCAGAGGATGTGCATGTACCACGCCTTGTACCTTCGGGTTCTCTTTGAATACTCTGAGGTGCATCTTGATCTCGCTGGAAGGCTTGTGCGTTCCCTCCAACACGTTCCCGTCCAGATCCAGCTTTACCAGCATGTCCTCTGTCATAAATCCCTTAGAAACTCCCGTAGGTGTTGCCCAGATCTCATTATCTCCGACTTTACAGGAGATATTTCCGTCGTTCGCTGCCACAAAGCCGCCCTGATACATTCTGCGGCCTACCTCTAAGATCATCTGTTTTGCCTGTGCATCTGATATATATTCCATAATTTTCTCCTTTTTATATCTTAATCAAATTTAATATATTACTTTGTTACCCTTTTCCTTATCCAGCTGGTATAGCACCTTATCTATCTTGGAAAATGCAATTTCCGGACACTTTTCCTGCTGATATTCCCAACAATCTTTTATGTATTTAAGATAGAGTTCCGTCAGCATGGGGATCTTCGTCATGGTTTTGGGATAATCCATAGCGTAAAGTTCCCGATATGCCCGCTGATCAATAATAGGGAATACCTCCGGGTAATAAAAATGCAACACCGTACTTGCCATCGGAAGCTGCATTCCCTTCGTTTGCAGTAATTTTTCTATGACCTGTGCTGTCTTTTCATCCTCCAATGCCTGCAAAGGCGTTTTAATCTCCTTTAATGAAAAAATGGCATCTATCAGTTCCTCTGTCACCTGCGGTCTACGATTCATCTTCCACAGGACGATCTCGTTGATAATATCCCTGTTCTCCCGATAGTCACCAGCTTCTGCCACCGCTGCTCGATTCCTGATATCCGTACTGTCATCGTATGTAAAATGGCTAAGTATTTCCTGATAATTCATAGTTCACCTCAATGTCAGTTGGCATTCATGCCGTATTCTTTCGTACCCAGTTTTCTTTTCCATAAGTTTTCCGCATTTATTATAATATCATCCGGAGTGGGCATGGAAAATATCTGCAATATGGAAAACTGAAAAAATTGGTACCTGTCGGGATGATCACAGATCACTTCTCTCATCAATTTGTTGTTCCCATGAAAAGTGTCCACATAGCATTCCCAACGCTCCAACAGACCTCTGTTTCCATACGCAGAACCTACATATTGTTGTCCGTTTTTCACATCAAGAATCAGATATACTGCCTTTACATTAGAGAGAGCAGTGTGCCATAGCTTATAATCCACATCATTTTCCACTACTTCTTTTAATTTTTCATAGGGCAGAACCACATTTTCATATCCGACAAATTCCTCATTGTGGCTGGTCTGTATTGCTACAATTTCTTTTTCCGTGGTTCCCTTTTGATGCCATACTCTGGTAGCATCTCCCCATTTAATAATTAACCTATTTTCAAATTCTTTTAATATATCTGCATATTCCAATTCATAATAATCCCCAGGGGTTTCAAAAGCTTGCGGACAGGGATAATCTTTCGGCATCACTTCCAGGCACCTCGGCACAACAGCACCTACTCTATACAATTTATAGAATCTTGCCTCAGTCCCTTTTCCACTTATAAACACCGCCCAGTAATCATATCCTTTATTAAAATCCTTCTTCTGCTCACCGGTATATTCCTTCACCATATTCTTTTCATAACAGGCACGAAAATCTTTATCATTCATCGCATGTCGAATTAACTGTACCTTTGCCGGATCCAATCCCGCGTTTATTAAAATATCTGAAAAATGTAAAAGTGCCATGAAATATCTCCTTTTTATTGAAGTATCACTTAATGCATTTTATTTAATCAAATTCGCCATTCTTCAATCATGTAAATATATTGACTCACTTGCACTCATTATATCATATTTCAATCCTTTTCTATGTAATATTTCTCTTGATTATACGCTTTGCGTACGTTATATTATTTATAAATCTATACGCTTTGCGTATATATTTAAGGAGGTAAAATGAATACACAAGATACTTTGATAAAACTAAGAACCAGCACAGGAATGACCCGAAAAGAGTTTTGCCAATATTTCGGAATTCCCTACCGCACTTTACAGGATTGGGAGTTAGGAAACCGTACTATGCCAGATTATTTATTGCGCTTAATGATATATAAAATTAAGATAGAACAATTACGTAACCAAGATACCACCTCCGATTCAGGTAAATAAGTAATATTTCATAGGAACATCTTGACAATATGTTGTATTCAACATATTATGATATTAACAGAACGAGGAAAACTAATGTACGAAGTTCTTTTTTACGACACCATTGACGGAAAATGTCCCGTTCAGGATTTTTTGGATTCTCTCGAACCTAAAATATTAGCGAAAACCTTAAGGACTATTGATCTGTTGGAGGCAAATGGTCCACTCTTACGTGAACCATACTCCAAACACATTCAAAATGGACTCTTTGAATTACGAACAAAACAAGGATCTGATATTACCAGAGTTTTCTACTTCTTTTTTATAGATCAAAAAGTTGTATTAACCAATGGTTTCATTAAAAAAACGAATAAAACACCGATTGCGGAGAAACTTTTAGCACAAAAATATAAGGATGATTATGAGCGGAGGTATGGCAATGAGCAATTATAGGGCTTATAAGGAAAAAGCTTTACAAAATCCTGAGGTAAAAACCGAATATGATGCTCTCCAGGCAGAATACGACATCATCCAATCATTAATTGATGCAAGAGCAAATCAAAATATTACACAAAAAGAGTTATCTCTTAAAACAGGAATTCCACAGGCTGACATAAGCAGAATAGAAAACGGTACCCGGAATCCCAGTTTGAGTACGCTGAAAAAGCTGGCTCAGGGACTGGGGATGCAATTAAGACTTGAATTTATTCCCGACTCCGCGAAAAAAGTATAAAAACAAATATAGCAAAAGATAATTAACGAATAGCAAAAATTCCTTCGGGGCATACTGATTCCGGAGGAATTTTTATATGAAAGATCAGATCAAGTCTTACTTACAACGTTTGAATCACGGAGAAGCTCTGGAAAATGTCCAAGCGGATTTCGTCCGGGAATGTAAGGATGTGGATCCTGCCGAGATTATGCATGCCGAGCAGGAGCTGCTGCGGGAGGGTACTTCCATCGAAGAATTGCAGCGGCTCTGTGATGTGCATTCCGCCCTGTTCCATGGTTCCGCGACAGATGCCCAGAAATTGCACGCTAAGGACATACAGGACCAACGGCTCTCCGCTGCTGCCGCCCTGATCCAGATCTCCGGGCATCCCCTGCAGACTTTTACGCTGGAAAATGCAGCACTGGAAAAGCTGATTGCCCGCGCGAAGCAGGTTCTGGAAAATGGAACAATAAATGACGGATCATTAAATGAGCTGCGCCAGATCGCTATCCACTATGCCAGAAAGGGAGACTTACTTTATCCACATTTGAAGGTGCAATATGGGATCAGCGGTCCCTCCGCAGTCATGTGGACAGTGGATGATGAGATCCGGGATGAACTGAATGCCCTTGCAAAACAAAAAGACCAAAAAGAAACCGATGCATGGAAACAACGTTTGAATGCCGTATTGACCCGCATGGAAGAAATGATCTACAAGGAATCCAATATCCTCTTCCCCAACTGCGCACTGAATTTCTCGGAGGAGGAATGGTATCACATTTACCGGGATGCCAAAGATTATGCGGAATGCTTCGGTATCCGGGGTGATAGTTGGGAGGCTGCGGAAGCACATCTGACCGACACTGCCTCTACGGCTGACACCATGTCTGCGGAACACGCTTTTACAGGTAGTGAGACCAGAATCCACCTCCCCGGCGGTAGTCTGACCCTGTCGCAGCTGACCGCCATGTTGAATACGATTCCTTTGGAGATCTCTTTCGTAGATATCGATAATATCAATCGCTACTTCAACGAAGGTCCCAAGGTATTCAAGCGTCCCGGTATGGCATTGGGCCGGGAGGTCTTCACCTGTCACCCGCCTAAGATCGAAGAACGGGTTCGCCGCATTATCGGAGAATTCCGTGCAGGGAATCTGGACCAGGTACCAGTCTGGATGGACAAGGACGGCCGGACTTTCTTAGTGACTTATTATGCCGTCCGGGATAAGCAGGAGCAATATCTGGGAACGCTGGAACTGGTACAGGACATGGAGTTTGCAAAAGAGCACTTCCGCTAGGACAGTGCTCTTTTTACCGAACATAATGTAGTCATCCGGCTCTTTTGATTTCTTTTTTCGTTATAGTTTTTAATCCTTATATTCCAGTCCAAAATAATCCATGTATGCCTTAAATCTATCCTGGGCAGTCAGACAGGTATCCATAAGATATCCCTGTTCGTTCTTCCATTCCTTCAGACCCCGATAGTAGAATTCCTTTATATCATCCTCGATAATAAAAGGGGTAATTCCATTACGGAGGCACTCCTTAAACATAATTAATCTTCCAACACGGCCATTTCCATCCTGAAAAGGATGGATCTTCTCAAATTCATAATGAAATTGTATTATTTCCTTCAACGTCTTTTGTTTTGAAAGATTATATCTGCTTAATAAATTCCGCATTTCTCCGGGTACATCGGCGGGCTTTGCGGTTGCGCTTCCTCCGACCTCATTTTCAAAACGTTTATATTCACCAACAGCAAACCACGTTTTTCTGCTATCTGAAGTTCCTGATTTCAAAATATAATGTAATTGTTTAATAAATGCCTCACTCAAGGGATAGTTTGCTAACTCTATTATTTGATCAATGCATCGGAAATGACTGGCTGTTTCAACAATGTCATCCACATTCACAACTTCATCCTGAATTCCAATCGTATTCGTTTCAAAAATATATCTGGTTTGATCATGGGTCAAGCGGCTGCCTTCCATATGATTCGAATTATATGTCAGTTCGATCTGAACCTTATGATATATTCCTCCCGGTATCCCTGCTTCCTTTTCCATTTTTAATCTGGTCAAAAGATCATTTGCTATTTTTTCCGCTCGTTTCTTTCTGACCGGTTTTACGGCGTCCTCCGGAATCCTCCATGTTTTCCCATCAAGAATTACACCCGGAATTTTTCCATGGGTACAATAATTTCTTACACTTCTTTCTGATAAATTCCATTTTGCAGCTATTTCATTTACATTTACATATTTCATACACAACCTCCGCAAAACTGTTCACCGGAAATATTATATCATTATCGGCAATATATCTCAAACTTTTTACTCTTAAAATTCATTTATATTTTGCCGATAAGAGCCGCTTAATTCTTCCGCTGCTTCCTCTACGTAAATGCGTGCGTTTTCCAGATTCCACCGGATCTCTTCTTCGGTAACGGCACGTTTTACTTTCCCGGGATTGCCGACGACCAGGGAATTATCCGGGATCTCCACATTCTGCGTCACCAACGCTCCGGCACCGATGATGCAGTTTTTCCCGATCTTACAGCCGTTCATCAAAATGGCACCCATGCCGATCATGGTATTATCGCCAATCTTACAGCCGTGGATGATCGCACCGTGTCCTATGGTCACATGGTCTCCGATCTCCACCGGATATCCGCTGCCCAGATGCACTACTGCATTGTCCTGAATATTGCTCTCTCTGCCGATGACAATGGAGTCCCGGTCGCCCCGGACCACCGCATTGTACCAGATTCCGCTGTTTTCTCCGATCGTCACATCTCCCAGCACCACCGCACCGGGAGCTATAAATGCTGTATCATGGATCTGCATATATTCTCTGCTCCTGTTCTGTTACAATTTTCTTTCCTATAACATACAGTTTATCACATTTTTTCTGATCAATATCATATAATTTACAACATTTTTTCCAATCAAAAAGGAACATTCCTCCGAATTGTTCCTTTTACCGTCTTATGATTCTTTCCAATGCAGCCGGTGCAATTCTCCATCCCTCTGCATGCTCTCGAATCCCTGCTGTCTCAGTGCCTCGTAGAGCACGATGGCTACGGAATTGGACAGGTTCAGGGAACGGATCTCGGGAAGCATAGGGATACGGATGCAGGTCTCTTCATGCTCTACCAGGATCTCCTCAGGGATTCCGGCGCTCTCCTTGCCGAACATGATATAGTCGTCCGGTCCAAATTTCACATCGGTGTAGGTCTGGTGTGCTTTCGTGGTTGCCATCCAGATCTTCGCTCCGGGGTGCATTTCCTGGAACTCCTGAAAATTCATATACCTAGTGACATCCAGATGCTGCCAGTAGTCCATACCGGCTCTCTTGATCTCTTTTTCATTTAAGCGGAAGCCTAACGGCTCGATCAGATGCAGGCTGGTGCCGGTAGCCACACAGGTTCTTCCAATATTTCCGGTGTTTGCCGGGATCTCCGGCTGATGTAATATAATATGCATAATTTATCCTCTACAGCATAGTAACTATCCAGAACCACTTCTCTGCCTGTGATTCCGAATAGTTACCTGAAATGCTTTATTTATTTATTTTTTTGTTCTGCTCTCAGTTTCTCTACAAAATGTCCCAGTCTTCCGATGGCGGTCTTCAGCTTCTCCAGGGAGTACGCATAGGAGATTCTAAGATACCCCTCGCCACTGTCACCAAATGCAGTTCCGGGCACAGCAGCTACTTTTTCCTCCTCCAGGAATCTGGTGGCGAACTCTTCACTGGTCATGCCGAATTCCTTGATGCAGGGGAATACATAGAATGCACCGTAAGGTTCAAAGCACTCCAGCCCCATCTCACGGAACGCATTCATCAAAAAGCGTCTTCTCTGATTATAGGCCGTACGCATCTCCTCGATGTCGGGATCTCCGTTTTTCAAAGCTTCCACTGCCGCATACTGGCTGGTGGTGGGAGCACACATGATGGCAAACTGATGGATCTTCGTCATCTGCTGAATGATGGCTGCAGGTCCGCAACAGTATCCCAGTCTCCATCCAGTCATGGCATATGCCTTGGAGAAACCGTTGATATAAACGGTTCTCTCCTTCATGCCGGGAAGACTGATGATGGAAACATGCTTCTCTTTATAGGTAAGCTCTGAATAGATCTCGTCGGACATGACAAAAATGTCATGCTCCTCAATGATCTTTGCAATAGCCTCGAGATCAGACTTTTCCATAATGGCTCCCGTAGGATTGTTGGGAAACGGAAGGATCAGTACCTTCGTCTTGTCCGTAATGGCTGCCTCCAGCTCCTCTGCTGTCAGGCGGAATTCATTCTCTGCCTTCAGGTCAATGGTCACCGGAGTCGCTCCTGCCAGGATCGCACAGGGTTCATAGGATACGTAGCTGGGCTGGGGGATCAGGACTTCATCTCCCGGATTGCACATGGCACGCAGCCCGATATCGATTGCCTCAGAGCCACCGACTGTCACCAGCACTTCATGCTGCCAGTCATAGGATACGCCCTGCTTTCTCCGGATCGTGTTGCAGATCTCCTGACGCAGATCCTTCAGACCGGCATTGGAGGTATAAAAGGTTCTTCCCTTTTCCAGGGAATAGATACCCTCGTCCCGGATGTGCCAGGGAGTATCAAAATCCGGTTCTCCCACACCCAGAGAGATGGCATCCTGCATCTCGCTTACAATGTCAAAAAATTTGCGGATACCCGATGGTTTGATATCCACTACTTTATCTGCTAATGGATTTCTCATGGAGTGATCATCTCTCTTTCATCTTCTTTTTTCGTAGCAAATGCGGTTCCGTGATCCTTGTATTTCTTCAGGATAAAATGCGTTGCTGTACTCAGCACAGAATCCAGTGTGGACAGCTTGTCAGATACAAAATTAGATACCTCCCGCAGGGTCTTACCCTCCAGAATGACCATCAGATCATACGCTCCGGACATCAGATACACACTGCGCACTTCAGGATATTTGTAGATACGCTCTGCAATACTGTCAAAGCCCTGGCCTCTCTGGGGAGTTACACGTACCTCGATCAGAGCGCTTACTTTTTCAATGTCTGTCTTCTCCCAGTTGATCAGGGTATGATAACCGCAGATGATCCCTTCTGCTTCCAGTGCTGCCAGTTCATTTACCACATCGATCTCTTCCACTCCCAGGATCACAGCCAGTTCCTTCAGATCGATCCTGCTGTTCTTCTCTATGATCGCTAATAATTCTTCTCTCATGCCTCTATCTCCTTTATAACTTTTATATTGCATTTTCCCTTACATAAGGGGTGGATTCAGAATTTTACACGCTTTTATAAATCTCATCTCTCTGAGGACGATCCATATAACGGACTTCGTCCTCATTCAGGATCAGTCGTTCATTACTGTCTGTAAATCTTCCTACGATCACTGCCGGAATTCCCTCTGCCGCCAGTGCTTCCACCACTGCGGTTCCCTCCGGACTTGCAATGATCAGGCTGCCGCCGGATCTGAGTTCATACGGATTTACATTACAGAATTCACATACCTCCACTGTCTCCTGTCTGAGAGGAAGCTTCTTCATATCTATTGTCAGTCCAACACCTGCACCCTCTGCCATCTCCCACAGCGCTGCAAATACACCGCCTTCGGAAATATCATGCATGGTACAACCGCCGGACTTCACGGCGGTAGCGGCCTCCGGTAAAATAGAATAATACCGGTCAAACGCCGCTGCTTCTTCCACCAGATACGCCGGGTATCTCTCAAGAAGCTTTTCCCGGTTCCGGACCGCCAGATCCGCGGTACCCTCCAGGCCGATCCACTTGGTAATAATGATATCCTGACCTGCCAGCTTTTTCCACTCGGATACCTGCGTCACTGCAGCTTCGCTCAGGATACCGTATCCGGTTGCCGTAGCAATCGGCTGTCTTACCGCAGAGCTTACTCTGGTCTGCCCGCCGATGATCTGGATATTCAGATCTGTGGCTGCTTTCTCCGCCTCTTCCATCAGTGCCTTCAGTTCCGGCTCCTCCACCGTCTCCGGCAGGAAGATCACCAGCTCTGCCGCCACAGGCTCTGCGCCCGCCGCTGCCAGATTGTTTGCACACTTTTGGAAAATACGACGCATCGGCATCACGGACAGATCCTCTCTCTCCGCCTCTGCCAGGTCGTTCTCACACTGAAGTTCTACGACACCTTCCTGAACGCAGGTTACCATCTGTCCCTTGGAAAAAGGCGCAAAAACAGCGCAGTCTGCCCCCAGGCCTGCGCTATTTGCTATTTCTGTCCTTTTATTTTTCAATTGTCTGAGAACGGAACGTTTCAGGACGTTCACGGGTACCTTGCCGCTGTTCATTGTCTCACCTTTAGTCGTCTACGATTTCTGTCTGCTCAGCAGCCGCTGCTGCTCTTGCGTTTAACGCCGCTGCCACATTTTTCACATGATCAATGTTCGCTGTACTGATAGCTGCCATAATCTCTTCATACGCCTGGGGATCCGAGGTAGCGGTTCCCACGGTAGCACTTCGGGGCACCATCTTATAAGTACTGCTGTTGACCTGCTCTCTGCTGACCTCTACACCGTTTTCCATCGTGATCTTCCACAGTCTTGCCTTATATCCGATATGCGCACTCTCGGTTACGATATAACCGATGGGCTGACCGGCATCAGCATAGATCTGATCCGCAGGGGGTGTGATCGTCTCCAGCACTTCACTTTCATAACGTACCGAATGTCCGGCAGCTCTGCTCTCCTTGCCATAGATGTTGAACGTGATCTGCTTGTCATGCGTATAGCCTTCTATGTAGATGGGTGCATCTGTATTGTTTACAAACTTAAAGTCTTTGCCGGAGCTCTCAGCGATCGCTGCATCTGCGGAAGGATCCACATAGCCTACGATCATGGAATGATTATAACGTTCCGTTACTTCCAACTCCGCACGTAATACTGCATTGTACAGGGTCGTGGATACCTGACAGATACCGCCGCCCAGACTGTCTACCACTTTTCCGCTGACATAAGAGCCCGCCATGTAATAGCCGTTCGCCACGGAAAAAGGAGATACCGTCTTATAAGTAGAGAATTCTTCTCCCGGATACAGGGTCGTTCCGTTGATCAGACTACAGCCGTTCGCTACATTTGCACTTCTGGAGGATCCGGATGTCTTATAAGATGTGGTAAAGCTTCCCAGTACATCCGTTACCTGTGCCAGTTCCTCAGCACTTCCCTTCGGCTCATCCACTACGATCTCCAAAGGAATGCTGCAGGCCTCATGATTCCACTCTTCTGTCAGATAGTCATATACCGCATCAATAGATTTCTCTACATCCAGCACATATCCGGTTTGACCTTCCACCACGGTAAATTTACCGCCGTCCCTCTTCAGAGAGACGTTGATGGCTTCCTGATCATACTTGGTGCATCTGGTCAGCAGATCGTTGATCGCCTGCAAGTCAAAATCCAGTTCAATGGGATATACGTAATTTTCATGCTGCAGATCCATCAGGGTCTTGTAACGCTCAATAACATTTCCATGTGTCCCCAGTTCCAATGCTTCCTGCACCAGCTCCGGATTCTTCCAGGTCACACCCAGATCTCCGGCTGTGGTGGTCACATCATGATCATTTGCCGCAAGCAGTGTGATCTCCACATTCTTCAGGCTTTCGATATGTTCTTCGATAACCGCTGTTGCTTCCTGTGCCGTCATTCCGGACAGTTCCACATCCCCGGCATAAATTCCTGTCTTAATAGTATCATCTGTCTTGGCCTGCGCTGTCATTCCGAACATCATCATCAAAGATAATAACAGAATGCCGTAAAATCCCTTACGATATTTTTTCATAATACTCCTCTGCCCTTCCTTCGGACACATCTACTGTTCCATCCGCAGTTGAATTAGTAAAAAATAGATGTTATAGTAGGTACGATCATAGCAATCACAAGCAGCACGATAATCGCTGCGGAGATTCGTTGTTTTACTTTTTTATTATTCATATTAAACATGGTAAAAACCTCCATAAATGCTTCAAAAATCACTTTTACTCTGAAAGGATATTATATATGAGTTTAAAGATTTTGGCAAGTTTAATCATACTGATTGCCGTAGTGGCACATGCTACCAAACGCCAACAGCGCATCGCGGAAAACAGGGAAAAAGAGTTCTGGGCCAGAGAGCGGAAAGCCAACTCCGTCCGCAAAAAGCCTCTGGATGATCTGGACTATGTGAAAATCCCCCTGGATAAGCTTCCCATGGATGATTTTCCGGACAACGAAAGAACCGAAGAATACCGTAGTCTCCTTACTTCTCTGTCTACACAGCCGATCGTAAATCTCACAGGATTCACTAACACGGATCTGAAGCTGGAATACGGCACTGCGAACATTACACCGCTGTCCCAATACGATCAGAATTACACTGTATTAGTACGTACTCTGCAGCAATGGGCCGATCTGCTTCTGGATTCCGGTCTGACAGATGATGCGGAAACGGTTCTCGCGTATGCCGTCTCCATCGGCACCGACGTCAGCCATACTTACTATGCGCTGGCTAAAATCTATGCCGGCCGGAAGGAATATGACAAAATTGCCGATCTGATCCACCGTGCGGAAGGACTGCGTTCCGCTTTGCGTAATTCTATCGTCCGTACTTTGCAAGAATCTTATCCGCAAGCCTGCTCGCCTCACTGCGGGTAAGCTTTTCCACATCGACCTCCAAAGTTATCTTATGCTGCTCTGTCAGACGATATAACCGCTCTTTTTGCGGTTTCGTCGCGGGCGTATCTCTTTTTACCTGAAAATGTAATGGCTGCGGCTCAAATAAATTATTCTTTGCCGATTTTCCGACAGCTTCTGTCGATGCCTGTCCACCGGTTTCCTCCCTGTAAAACAGTTCTATCAGCTTTCGGAACAACCGGTCCGTTGCTTTCGCATCCTCCAGAGCCCGGTGTGCATGATGCGGGATCTCATAATACTGACACAGATACCCCAGATTACGATGAGGCAGTTCCTGCAGATATTTCCGGGCAATCTGCAAAGTGTCCACCGCCGATCTCTCAAAAGTAATCTTCCGGTCCACTGCTGCTTTTTTCAAAAAAGAATAATCAAACAAAATGCTGTGTCCCAGCAACGGTAATTCTCCCATAAATTCCAATAATTTTGGGAAAACCTCATCCAGCTGAGGTGCATCCGCAAGGTCTTCGTCCCGGATTCCCGTAAGTTCTGTGATCCGTTCTTCCAATTTCCGCCCCGGATCCACAAACGTAGAAAATTCTTCCACAATCTGTCCCTGCTCCACACGGATTGCTCCGATCTCTATGATCCGATCTCTCTTGGGATTCAGTCCCGTGGTCTCCAAATCTATACTGACATAAGTGTCATACATACTATTCTCTTATCCTTCCGCAGTACTTCTGATATATTCTGACTGCATACCTCAATTTTTATGAACCGGTCTTCTCCTGTACTTATAATATTGGATTCGCGATCACTTGTACCTTGGCTTCATAATTGAGCGGATTCCGTTCCTGATAGTCAAACAGAACATAATGAGGTTGCGGATATCGGAACGGTTCCAAGTGTGTCATTCGGCTTAGCTGTTTCCAGTCATACTGATCATAGGCAGAAAGATAATGTCTCTCCTGCTCTTCTGTCTGGTAAAAACGGCGGATATTCTGTTTTTCCTCTTCCGTGATCTCTGCCGCAAACGCAGGCCTGCTCTTCAGGTTCTCCCGAAGGTACATATCATAAGTCAGAAGTTCTCTGTAAATCTCTCGATTGGCCGGATCTTTCATCGCTGCGAACTCCAATAAGATCTGATACCGGTAGGCTCTGGCGGGGCTGTTGGTAAAATATCCCTGTTCCTGATAATAATCCGCCAGTGCCTCATACATGGCAAAGGGACCGGGGAATGCTTTTTCCAGAACCGGCAGGGTATGAGTGAACTGGCCACTGTTATAATACAGCTCTACCATCTCTTCGATCCGTTTCAGTCTCCGGATCTCTCCATAACTGATCCAGTTCGTATACAACACTTCATAGGGAGGCTGTTCCAGATAACGAATGCCATATTCCTTTGCATGCTCATGCATATCGGATCCCTTTAATACTTTCAGGAAGCCTAACTGTAACTGCTCCGGCTGCATTGCATACACCCTGTCAAAGGATCTGCTGAAGCTCTCATAATCTTCAAAAGGAAGACCCGCGATCAGATCCAGATGCTGATGAATATTTTGTCCTCTGTGAATGGCCGCTACAATTTTCTCCAGCTTGTCCACATCCATAACACGGTGAATGGCTCTTATCGTCTCCGGATTCGTAGACTGTACCCCGATCTCCAGCTGTGCCAGTCCCGGACGGAAGCGATTCAGCAGGGCAATCTCCTCTTCCCGCAAAATATCGGCGGAAATCTCGAAATGGAAGTTGGTGACGCCATTGTCATGTTCATAAATATACCGCCAGATCTCCATGGCATGCTTGTGGTCACAATTGAACGTCCTGTCAATGAACTTCACCTGTTTTACGTTTTGATCCAGAAAAAACTGCAGTTCTCTTTTTACGACATCTATGTCACGTAGTCTCACTTTCTTATCTATGGAGGACAGGCAATAGCTGCATCGGTAAGGGCATCCTCTGCTGGTCTCATAATAGATGATACGATTCGTAAAAGGCTCCATATCCTCATAGAGAAAAGGAAGTGTGGTCAAATCCGTCAGTTCTCTAGGTGCCGTATAACCGGAGGCAAGACACAGGCCGGAGATCTGCCCAAAGCGTTCTTCAACGTTCTTTCCTGCAACCGTTCCCGTTCGATCTGCTGCCTGCTGTTCTATGCTGTCGGGTTCGGGTTGCTGTTCGGACTGTCCGGTGCTTTCTGCTTCCCGCACATATTGGCCCAGTACCTCCCGAAAGGTGACTTCTCCTTCTCCCACCATGATTCCGGTAACCTGAGGAAACTCTCTTAAAAGCCCCGGTCCATCATAAGTCACCTCCGGTCCTCCCAGCCAGATCTCCGTATCCGGCAGGATCTTCGGCAGTTCTATCAGAAGTTCCCGGATCAGCTTCCAGTTCCAGATATAACAGGAAAATCCTATTACCTTTGGCTGACGCTTCCAGATTCCCTCCAAAATACTTTCCAGAGATTCATTGATGGTGAATTCCGCCAGTTCCACATAGGGCTGTAACTTTTCTCCCACACCGGCCCGCAGGCTGTAAATAGCAGGATTAGAATGTATGAATTTTGCATTAATAGCTGTTAATAAGAATTTCATGGGATTATTATACTAAGAAAAAAGAATTGTGTCACCACAATTCCTTTTCTTCGCAACAAACATTCAACAAAATTTGATTATAAGCCTTTAACAAAACGATCGAACGCCTTCTGGCCTTCCTCCGTTCTCTTGTAGACACCGGCATCTTCCAATACCTGCATGAATACCAGACCGATCTCCTTCTCTACGATACCGTCGATGTTCTCTGCAGTAATAGCATCGTATTTCGGACGGAACTCGTCTACCCAGTCTGCATGCTTTGCCAATTCCTCATCAGCTCTTAAGTCTTTACCGGCGAGGATTGCTTCCTTCAGATGCGCCATCTCACCCTTCAGGCGGGCAGGCAGTACCGCCAGACCCATAACCTCGATCAGACCGATATTCTCTTTTTTGATATGATGCAGCTTTGCATGGGGATGATAGACTCCCAGCGGATGCTCCTCTGTGGTGATATTGTTACGCAGCACCAGATCCAGTTCGAACTTGTCTCCTCTCTTTCTTGCAATGGGAGTGATGGTGTTATGAGGCTCGTTATCGGTGTAGGCATAGATAAATGCCTCTTCATCCGTATATTCTCTCCACTTGTTCAGGATCACATCTGCCAGTGCAATGATACGGTCAGTATCCGTACCGCTGAGACGGATGACAGACATAGGCCATGCCACGATACCGGCATCCACATCCTCGAAACCGGCTACGGAGAACGTTCTCTCTACCGGAGCTTTTGCCATGGCAAACTCGTAATGCCCACCCTGGAAATGATCGTGGCTTAAGATGGAGCCGCCTACGATGGGCAGATCCGCATTGGAACCTACAAAATAATGAGGGAACTGCTTTACGAAATCAAACAGCTTACAGAAGGTCGCATGCTCGATTTTCATAGGCACATGCTGAGAGTTAAATACGATGCAGTGCTCATTATAATATACATACGGAGAATACTGGAATCCCCACTGGCTGCCGTTAATGGTCACCGGAATGATACGGTGGTTCTGACGGGCAGGATGGTTCACACGGCCTGCATAACCCTCATTTTCACGGCACAACAGGCATTTCGGATAACCGGACTGCTTTGCCAGCTTTGCTGCGGCGATAGCTTTAGGATCCTTCTCGGGCTTGGACAGGTTGATAGTAATATCCAGATCGCCATATTTGGTGGGAGCCACCCATTTCATATCCTTGCAGATACGATAACGACGGATATAGTCGGAATCTCTGCTTAATTTATAATAATAGTCGGTAGCTGCCTCAGGAGATACCTGCTCGTACAGCTCATGGAAATGACGGATCACTTCACTGGGTCTGGGCATCAGCAGTCCCATGATCTTCGTATCGAACAGATCGCGGTATACCACACTGTTCTCCTTGAGAATGCCTTTTTCATAAGCGTAATCCAGCATGCCCTTCAGAACCTCTTCCAGTTCATCCTCGCGCATGGTTACATTGTCACGGTCTTCCAGCTCATCCAGTTCAAACAGCTCCAACAGACGGTTGGTGGTATAGATCACATCTTCCTCCGGAACCAGTCCTGTCTGTACTCCGTAGGATACTAATTTACGAATTAATACCTGAATATCCATTTTTTCTCCATTCTGCCGCCGGACCATTCGGACAGCTTCCGCGGCACTCACTTTCTGTTTGCGTAGGAACCTTACTTTTCTTACAGGGTCTGAGGGCCGTCACCGATCTCTACTACATAGAAATCAGCCGCATAGCCGATCTTTTCCTTGTATGCTTTGCCTACCTGCTCAATAAAGGTATCAATAGCTTCATCCTTTACAATGCTTACGGTACATCCGCCGAAGCCGGCACCGGTCATACGGGATCCAATGACACCATCTACCTTCCATGCTTCCTCTACCAGAGTATCCAGCTCGATACCGGTTACTTCATAATCATCCCGCAGGGATACGTGGGATGCATTCATCAGCTCGCCAAACAGCTTCACATCATCATTCTTCAGCGCTTCAACCGCACGGATTGTTCTCTGATTCTCATATACTGCATGCTTTGCACGCTTTCTGCGGACATCACTCTTGATAATAGCTTTGAACTTCTCGAAGGTCTCCTCATCCAGGTCGCCCAGCGTCTTGATCTTCACTACCTGCTGAAGCTCTGCCAGTGCAGTCTCACACTCGCTGCGGCGCTCATTGTACTTGGAATCTCCCAGGCCTCTCTTTTTATTACTGCATGCGATCACGATCTTCGCATTCTCCAGATGGATCGGTGCATACTCATACTCCAAAGTTGCAGTATCCAGGAAAATAGCGTTCTCTTTTTTACCCATGGCAATGGCAAACTGATCCATGATACCACAGTTTACCTTGTTGTATTTGTTCTCGGAGAACTGTCCGATCAGTGCCAGATCCTGATTGGTCACGTCAAAGCCGAAGAAATCCCTCAAGATGTAGCCAGTCAGCACTTCTACGGAAGCGGAAGAAGAAAGTCCGGAACCGTTGGGGATATTACCGTTCAACAGCAGATCCATACCGGAAGTCACTTTCATGCCCTTCTCACCGAAAGCCCAGATCACTCCCTTGGGATAATTGGTCCAATTCGCTTCCTTGCTGGGTACCAGGTCGTCCAGAGAAGACTCGATCACACCCAGATGTTCGAAATTCATGGAATAGAAACGCAGTTTATTGTCGTTTCTTTTTCTTGCCACACCGTAAGTACCAATGGTCAGTGCACAGGGGAATACATGTCCGCCGTTATAGTCGGTATGTTCACCGATCAGATTCACACGTCCCGGTGCAAAATAAGCCTTGGCGCCCTCTGCATCTCCAAATACTTCTGCGAAAGTCTTCAGAATTGTCTCTTTCATTTCCATTTTCTGCTCCTATCTGCTTACAGTGTAAGCCCCGTCCATTTATATGTTCTTACTCTTGTCGCTCCGGCCGATGCCGCGATACGAATTCTCTTGCTCTATGTTTTCATCATAATCGAAAAAAACAAATATTTCTACCTATTTTTGTTTTTCAGACTTGTCATTATGTTAAAAGCTACAAGCCATGCAAAATAAAAAGAACCAACACCGTGAGAGCTTGCTCGTGAAGGTGTTGATTCTTTTTTATTTTTATACGGCGACAGCCGTACATGAAGCAGGTGCTTTAGCGCCTGCGAATGCGCATGGCGTAAAGCGGATGGGATGCAGCATTTTAGATATTCAAGTTCCTGATAAAATGAAATGCTTCATTTATCCAAAACAATTCTCAGCCATTTCTTTGCTGCCCCAATCCAGTCTGCTGCATGGGTTACCGCTGCTTCCAAATGATCATTTGTCTGCTCATCCACCGTAGCCAGTCCATGATCCCCAACCGGATAAACATGCAGTTCAAAAGGGATCTGATGTAACGCCAACGCCTCAGAATACAGCAGACTGTTCCTCACCGGTACCACCGGATCCGTGGCTGTATGCCAAAGAAAAGCAGGCGGAGTATGTTCTGTCACCTGTAAATGACAGGAAAAACGACTTATTTCCTCAGAATTCAGAGAAGCATGTCCCAGCAAATTTTCAAAGCTTCCTCTATGGGCTACTTCCGGAGCCGCAGAAATCACCGGATAACACAGAATGGATGCCTGAACCGGCTTACTGTCCGGGAATGCCTCTCTCACTTCCGGCCAGTCAAAACAGGTAGAATACTGAGCTGCCAGATGTCCACCTGCCGAAAAACCCATGATCGCCACTCTGGTACTGTCACAATGCCACTCTTCCGCATATCTGTAGATCAGCTCCATGGCTGCCGCAACCTCTCTGAGCTGTGTGGGAAACCGGCTGGGTGCCACAGAATAATTCAAAACAAACACATTGTATCCCTCCGGCAGGAAATGGTAGGCAATAGGATCGGCCTCCCGCTGACTGCACATGGCATATCCGCCACCGGGACAAATCAGCAAACAGGGATGCTTTTGATTCTGCCTCCTCATCTCCACCAGATTATCCGGCAAATATGCCGTCACCGTCGGATCTATGCTCTCTGTCCCCAGCTGTGGAAAAAATTTCTTTAAATGCATGACCTGATAAAACATAACTACCCGCTTTCTTTATGATAAAAATCAATTTTACAAGCATCCAGCATCGTCTTTGCCATTAACATTGCCCAGAATATGATGGAAACCACCTGCTCCGTTGCTGTTGCACAATAGATAACTGCTGGCGATTCTTCTACATTTCCTTTAATACAAATTGGTATGCCTCATATTCGCTTTTTGCCCCGGGCAAAACAAGTCCCGCCGCCATCAGGGCCGCTCCGTCATATAGCACTCCTGTATTCTCTTCCCGATAAACAGCATCCGGATTCAATCCCTTACATTTTAAATACATGGAAGCAGCATTGCCTTCCGCCTCCAGACGGACCACACTTACCAGCGCCTGCTTTTTGTCTCTCGATACGGACATCCAGGCTGCAAACGGCTCCGTAAAAGGACTGGAAAGTCTGTAATAAGTGCCCTCACAGATCAGACTCTCATATTTTTTATAGGTCAGAACCTGTTGCTTTACGATGTTCTTTTCTTCCTCGCTCATAAGCGCAGGATTTAACTCATAGCCAAAAGTACCTGCCATTGCCACCACACCTCTGGTAATCAGGCTGACACTTCTTCCGGTCTGATGGTTGGGCACTGCCGTCACATGGGAACCTACCACGGAAATGGGATAGAAGAAGGATGTCCCGTACTGAATCTTTACCCGGTTAATGGCATCCGTGTTGTCGCTGCACCAGATCTGGGGAGTATAATACATCATTCCGGCATCGAATCTTCCACCGCCGCCGCTACATCCTTCTATCAGCAGGTTCGGATATCGTATTACAATTTTTTCCAGAATTTCATAGATTCCCAGCACGTAATCATAAGTAACATTTCCTGCATATACATCGGAAAGACTGCGATTCATATCCCATTTCACATAATCAATCTCACACCGATCCAGTATGGTGCAAACCTGATCGTAAATGGCATCCCTCACTTCTTTTCTGGAAAAGTCAAGAACCAGCTGGTTTCTCATACGCACTGGCTTTCGTCCCGGAATCTGGATTGCCCAATCAGGATGGGCACGATAGAGATCACTGTCCTCATTTACCATCTCCGGTTCGAGCCAGATACCAAATTTCACACCTTCTGCGTGTACCCGGTCAATAAGCTGTTTCAAAGTTCCTCCCAGTTTTTCTTCGTTGACTTTCCAGTCTCCCAGGGAAGAATTATCGTCATTCCGTCGTCCAAACCAGCCGTCATCCATGACCACCATATCGATGCCCAGAGCCGCGGCTTCTTTTGCCAGATCAACAATGGTATCTCCGTTGAAATCAAAATGATTTGCCTCCCAACTGTTAATTAGAACCGGTCGGCTGGTATGTACATACTTTCCCCGGCAGACATGGTCGCGAATACAGGACTGATACTGCCGGGATAAACCGGACAATCCTGCTGCCGAATAGGAAAGGACTGCCTCCGGCACGATAAGTTCCTCACCGGAAGCAAGGGAATAGTCAAACTGTTCCGTACCAAGTCCCATGAGAAAACGGGTCTGATTATACTGGTCTTTCTCCACTTCGCAAAGAAAGTTTCCACTGTACAGGAAGAGCATACCGTAGCAGCTTCCTGCATCTTCTGTTGCCTCCCGGTCTGCCAGAATCACTCCGGGATTATACTGATGGCTGGAAGTTCCTCTGCAGCTTCCCACGGAAAATGTTCCATGTCCCAGCGGCTGACGCTGCAGCATACGTTCCATATTATGTTTTCCGTAAAAGCTGATGACATCAAAATCACCGCTGACAAAATCCAGTGCCGCTGCTGCCGCTTTTTTGAGGGTAACATTTCCCCTGCCTGTATTTTTAATGATGACAGCTCTAGTGATGACGTCCTCTTTTTCCAGAACACCATACATAAGCTGCACCTCTACAATTCCGGTCTCGTCCCATAGAGTAATCTTTAAAGTATCTGCCTCATCCTCTGCTGCCCATACCGCCGGAAGTCCGGGTAATGTGTATTTTCCTTTACTGATTTCATAGTCCCGGAAAGTCAGATTACAACATTCCACACCCTCCGCATCTGCAATATTGAGTGCATGTGCCCTGTAATCTCCCGTTCCCAATGTGGGATATTCCTGGGGCAGAACATCCAGGGAGTAGGTTACATCCTTACCAGCCACATTAGGATTTCCGGAAAAAGAACGATTCATATAAACCAAGAGATATTCCATGTTGCCCATCGTTCTGGGGCCATAATACAAATGAAGCAGATAACCATAGGAATCGACTTTCATCTGATATGTAGTATTTGTTGTATGAAGAGTAAAAATGTTTTTTTCCGAGTCATAAATCACCGCCATAGTAATACTCCTTTTTATTTTGATAATATCATGATAGATATCTACTTACTCATTAAGCAATAAATCACCAACATTATAAAATGATACCTATAGTACATTGATGACGATCAGCGCAACAAATGACAATGCTATGCCAACTACGCACTTAATATTCAGTCTCTCATGAAACAGTGCTGCAGACATCATTGTCGATAAAATCAAGGAACCACTCTGGGATAATGGGTAAAGCTGGGCAGAAGACAGATACCGTGCTGCCAGAGTCTTAAAATACGAATATAAGAAAAGACACACGGACATAATCAAAATATACAAAAATATCGGTTTTATATTTATAAGTGTTTTGTTATCTGAATTTTCCCAACACACAAAACAACATACGCTAAGGATGGCTGTCGAAAAAATGTATGTATAAAAATTAAATACAGCTATTGGTACCCCTTGTGAAATCTTTGTAAACAGCTTCTGTGAAAAATCTAAAAAACCGTTGGATACTCCACACAACAGCAATACAGCCAATGACGATATTGTCAATTTACTTTTAATTGAATTATTGTATGAACACATAATGCAAACGGCGATAAAAAGAATACCCATTCCCACAATATGATTTAAACGAATGGTTTCTCCAAAAAACACAGCACAACCGATAATCGGAATCAAAATTCCCAGCATACAAAAGACATCAAGCATCATATAGGCTCCTTTTTTTACTGCAATAAGCCATAATACTACAAATGAAGCATTTGCCACACCGGAAAGCAATGATACCGCTAAAATGGTGCTATTAATATGCAGAAATTTTGTTTTACCACCAAAAACAATCATTCCCAATCCGATAAAAATACAGAACATCATCCTGATCGCATTTACCAACATTGCATCTTTATACTCATTCACGTAACCACTTGTTTTCTTTCCGCAATACCCTTTTGCTGCCCCGGTAATAAGCGATGCAAGTAAAAACAAATATCCCATTGATGTATAATACTCCTTTTCATTTATCTGCATTCATCAAATCATACAACTTCCAAAAGATTGCTTGTCAATTGTTCCTATTCACGAAACAACACCGGTCTGCCTGTCGTTTTTCGGATATCTTCTGTTGCTGTTTTGCCGTTCTTGTAACCGACCGCTTTAAGTGTTCCCTTTTCATATACGACATTACACTCCCCATGCCCATACGCTTCAATTGACTTTCTTCCGAGAGACTATTCATTTAAGAAAAGCTCCAGTTCGTCACAGTTTGTATACACAGTGACAGGAATTTCCTGTCCTTACAGACCTTCAAAATTCCAATGTGGAACGATATGTACCATCGGCTCGTTCATCCAGTGTGACTGATTCTGATAAAACGCACCTTTTTTTCTGTAAAAGCAGATCCAATGCTCCGTACGCGGAATGGTTACTTCTCTCCATTCATGATTTAAAAGAGCAGATTTTGTAAAAGCGTATTGATCCGGCGCATCTTCATAAGCGTATGCTGCCGGTCCGTTTAATTTTCTTTTCGTCTTGCCCTGTGTGTAAACAGGCCCTTTCCAGTATGGTTTTTCTATTTGAATATCGCCTCTATGGAAATACCATTTGTCATCGAGCAAAATTTCTCATCGCACGGTTGCTTTATTTTCTCCTTTACAAATTTGCAGTCATGATCTCTGTAACTGCCTGTCTAATATCTTTATCTAACCCCGTTGTTTCAATCTCCCCAAGAGCCGCTGCCAGATTCTTTCCGGTTTGAAGGACATGGTATGCTGTCTCTTTTGCCGTATTATCTCCCTGCGCGTGGTTTAAAAGTTCATACACACACTCAAGTTCCCGATTATCATTTAAGGACAGTTTCTTTTCAAAAATGATCTCCACTTCCTGTGTGGTTTTCATCTCTGGTACAGAGATATGGATACTGCCGTTTTCTTTATTGTATTTCCATAAAAAATCTGTTTCTGCTCCTTCTGTCAGAACCTTTGGAACTGCTTCCCTTACACCACATATCTCAATGTTGTAAATGCGGGTATCCGGCAGAAGATCCGCCATTCCTTCCGGTCTTTCTATCCTAAAACTTCCATGCTCCCAGTCAAGCTTCATCTTTGTGAAACAACATTCTTTTCCTGTTTTATATTCCTCTGTTGCATTATCATCTTCATAAAGAACAAATTCGCCGTTTTCTCCACCATAAACCCGAATGGTCAGTTCTTTTGGATTTTTCAAAAAATTACTGCCAAAGATCTGTTCCTGCATAGGAATGATTGCACCAGCTTTTACCAGAACCGGGATACTGTTTAAATCACGGTACATCCACATGACTTTTTCGCCCTGATAGATCATTCCTGTATAAAAATCATGATAACATCCTTCCGGGATCCATACTTTTACTTTTCCTTTTTGTAAGGTCGGAATCAGATCCGTTGTAATTGGCGCAACGATCATGTCCGTCCCGAACAAATACTGGTTATTTCTGTCTCCTCCTTTAAGAAAACTTTTCGGATATGCATATTCGAATTCCGGATAATCATAATACATCGGTGCAACTAATGGCCTGCTCTCTTTATATGCCAGATAGTTCATCGTATACAGGTATGGTACGAGTCGGTGGCGTAATCTTAATGCCTCTCCCATTGCCTTTTCTGCTTCCGGTCTGAAATTCCATGGTTCTTTCCCCCCGAATGCAGCCTTTGTACTGTGCAGTCTGTTAATTGGCGAAAAGACACCAAGCTGAAACCAACGTACTTCCATTACATCAGATTTCAGTCCGAGCATATGCCCTCCGATATCATGGCTCCACCACCCATAACCGATATTTGAAGCTGTCGCAGTAAAATAAGGCTGGAAATCCAGAGATTCCCATGTAATAACTGTGTCGCCGGAAAATCCTACCGGATATCTGTGAGATCCTGGTCCGGCATAACGGGAAAATGTAATTTTTCGTTTTCCATTCCGCCCGCTGTCCAAATAATGATAGTGGTTTAACATCCATAACGGATCCAGACCTTTTACTGCCGTGTGTCCTCCCTGCTGCCAGTCCAGCCACCAGAAATCCACACCGCCTTTCTCATATGGATGATGCACGATCTCAAAATAATTCTCCAAAAACTTTGGATCCGTGATATCAAATTCCACCGGTTCTTCTGTCTCCGGATTAATTCCCATAGCCTGTGCCATTTTTTTGTACATACATTCACAGGCTCTGATTCCGAGCGCCGGATGTACATTTAAGGTGATTTTCATGCCTCTTTCATGCAGTTCTTCCATAAATTCTTCCGGATTCGGGAACAATTCCGGATTCCAGGTATACCCCGTCCATCCGTCCCCATACTTTTTGTCGATCTCTGTCACATGCCAGTCCATGTCAAGAACCGCTACTGAAAACGGTATCTTCTCTGCATCAAACCTGTTCATAAGGTTCAGGTATTCTTCCTGGCTGTATGCATAATATCTGCTCCACCAGTTTCCAAGTGCAAATCTCGGAAGCATAGGCATTTCTCCTGTCATCCGGCAGAAATCCCTCACTGCTGCCCGGTAGTCATGCCCATAAGCAAAAAGATAAAAATCTTCTCCTCCCTGCGGTCTCTCTTTAATCCAACCGTCCGGAGTCAGCAGGATTGTCTTTGAATCATCCAGCACTGCAAATCCGTTTCTTGAGATGACTCCTTTTTCCAACCGAATTTCTCCATCTATGCCATCTAATGTCCTCGCGGTTCCCCAAAGATTTTTTTTCTCATTTTTTCCATAATACCATTCCAGATCACATTCCTTGTCCGGCTGCAACAATCGAACACTTAAAATGCTTTCCGCATACGGTTTTTCGTCATAACGAATTCGAATATGTTCTGTCTCGATTTCAAGACAATCCTTTTTCTTTTCTATGCGGTATAAAACCTTTCCCAGATTCCGGTACCAGACGGTTTGGGAAGCTTCCTCTATAAATTCTCCGTTTTTTTGAAATTCAAACCGCACAAGCCTGCTTGTAAGCAGAGTGATACGATAGCCAACTCCTTGTATCATGTTGTCCGGGTCTGCAGCCGGAGCTGTTTCACATATCCAATGTCTCTTCATCCTTTTTATATCCTTTCGTTTTCTTACTTCTACAAAAATTTTCCTTCAGAAAAACTGTTGATCCATATAAATAAAGCACTGCAAGAATCAGCATCTCTATTCCGTCTGTAGTGTGCTGATTACCGCTGAAAAACTATTGTGCAAATACTCTCCGGCATCATTTCAACGTAATACCATTTCTGCTCCAGTCTGATCTGAAACTGCATTTTGTTCTGATTCGGATTGACTAAAACCAGTACTTTTTCCTCCGTTTTGTTCTCAATCAGAAATCCTTCTGTTTTTTTCATAATATTTGGATATTGGGACATATATTCTCCAAAATAAGAATCCGGAGATACAGCATAAATCTTGGAATCCGGATGTATAAAAGGAGCAATATGACGAAATGTCTTATACTGCCCACTGTACTCTATTTCCTTGGAAACACGGTCTTCCGTCACCAGTCCGCCGCAGAAAAAAGGTCCGATATTGGGACCTCCGCATTCATTGAGTATCAGGTTCCAGCCGGTAAAAGAGCGGTAGCCAAGATTCAGCGCTTTAGAACACATGATTCCCCATTTACACCAGTCGTTTCCATAATGGTCAAACAGTCGGGGACCTCCTTCCGTAAAATGCAGTTCCAGATCTGGGTACTGTTTCCGAATTTTCATCGTTTCCTCGATTGCCCCGTCATAGTAATGAAAAGCTGCACCGTCACAGTTTTCTTTTAAGCCTTTTGTATTTTCAAGCATCCATAAAACCCGCTGTGTTCCGGTAAAAGAATGGTCATACATCCAAACTTTTACATCCAGATTGTTCTCTTTCAACTTCTTTTTCAAAGAAAGAATAAAAGCAGACTCTATCTCCGGATGCCAGATGCAGGCAGGCATTCTCTCAAACTGATGAGTCTCAGGCTCATTCTGCGGTGTTACTGCACGGATCATAATGCCCTCTTCTTCATAGGCTTTCAGATAGCGGATAAAATACTCCACATAACAGTCAATATATTCTCTTCTCATATATCCGCCGCACATCTGTCCTCCTGTTTTCATCCATCCCGGAGGACTCCAGGGCGAGGCAAACAGATACAGATCCGGACGAATTTCTAAAATTTCTTTGATCATTGGAATAATGTACTCTTTATCCCGTTCGACAGAAAAATGTTCCAGTGCAGTGTCAAACGGTTCATCATCATAAGAATACAGCTCTGCCGAATAGTCGCTGGCACCGACAGAAAGTCTTGCAACCGAAAGGTTTAAGCCGTCTTCAGAATAAATATCTTCCAAAATCTTTCTGCGCTGCTGCGGTTCCATCTGGAAAAGCTCGTAACAGGAAGCACCTGTAATTGCTACGCCGAATCCCAAAAATCCATAATTGACCGGTGTTTCCGAAACCTCCAGCGTGACTGCACCGGACATAAACTGCGACTCAAATACTTCCTGACAAGTCATTTCATGATCCTTATCGCTGAAATATTGAATTCCTTTCATTATCTTACTCATCTCCCTTAACTTTTCTTCTGTATTCTGCAGGTGTTACAGAATAATATTTTTTAAATTTGCTGACAAAACTGGACGCCTGCGTGTATCCCACCATACTCGCAATCGTCTGAATGTTGTACTCCGTATCCTTTAAAAGCTCATGTGCATATTCCATCCTTATTTCCGTGATATAATCCGAAACATTTCTCCCTGTTGCTTTTTTCACCCGGTGACTCAGATTAGAAATCGATAGATCGAACTTGGATGCAACCATTTTGACGCACAAGTCCGGACTCTCCCTGTTTTCCCGGATAAACCGAAAAATTTCGTTGATTTCCTCATCTTCTGCCATACTCGTTGCAGATTGTTTTTCCATACATTCGATGCTCTGCCTTAAAATAGCTCCAATTATCGCCTTAATCTCCTGAACGCTCTGCGGCGACGGCTTTTTTTCGATATTGAGCAGCATTTTCAGTTCTTCACTGCACAATGAAGTCTTGTTCAACGCTCTTCGATATGTCCTGACAACATCACAGTACAGTGCCATACAGATAAAATCTATCTCTGTCTGCTTCGGAAAGCTTTCCAAAAGTTGTTCCATAATCAGGATGATTTTCTCTGTATCCTGCTCAACCGTAGCTTCGTACAACGCATTCAGTTCCAGCTCCGGATAATGGAATTCCTGCTGTGGATTTTTCAATACTTCCACAATCTGTCCTACTCTCCCTTCGGAATCTTTCTGGCTTTCCGTAAGAACCGCCAGATAAGCTCTGCAGATTTCTTCCAGTCTTTCACAGGGTTCACAGGTATAAATTGTCACTTCTTCTTTTGCTTCCGGATATTCTTCCAGGATCGTGTAAAATACTTTCTGCAGTCTCTCTGCTTCTTTTCTGGGTGTTCCTGCAATTCCAATAACATTCCTACATCCGCAGTTCATCACATAGACTTCACATCCAATTTGTTTTTCAAACAGTTTGGTATATCTGCTGATTTCAAAGCCTTCTTCCCCATCTGCCGCAGAAATCAGGAAAAGAGTGTAAATTTCCGCATTCTGAAACATTTTAAGATGTTTCAGCCGAAGTGCTGCCTGTTCTTCATTCAGCTGTTTTCCATATAAAAGCTGAAGCAGCAGGTATTCTTTTTCCCGCTGCTGACTCAAAGTCTGCATATCCTCATCCATCCGGTTTACGGCAAAACGCACCATTTCAATGCTGTTATGCATGGGTGGAATATCTTTTACCTTACTTTTGCAAAATTCCCGCAATTTCCAGATTGGACGCTCATTCCAGAATGACAATGCTGTACTCAGACACGCCCCAAATATGAGAACCAATACAAGGCAAAACAGGAAATACATCATCATTCTGTGTGCCTCATAAAAAACCTGATTGCTGTCCACATACCGGTCAATCGTAAGTGTTCCGGAACGACTGACATCTGTCAATTCAATGACGCCTCTTTTATCTTTTCGGAATTTTTCGAGTTCCTCCTGCGGTGGATATAATTGTCTTCCATTTTTATCATATAAAATTGTAATTGTATCATTCTGCTTTAGCAGTTCTTCCAGTTTTTTTGCTGACAGTGTAAAAACCCAGCAGCTTTTGTCCGGTGTCTTGAAAATGTACTGTAGAAAACCAGTTGTGTCTTCTTTGTCATCCGCAAGTTCATCCTCCGTGATCCATTCTCCACTCTCTTTCGTTTGCAACAGTTGATACAATGAAACTGCTTCCCCATTTTTCAGATATTCCCGATAGTATTCCTGAGAATATGTTCCTTTTTCCGTAAAAATAGTTTCCGGAGAATCTTCGTAATAAACCGCTATTTCTTCCAACACAGAATGTGTTCCACGATACCGTCCCAGCATCTGAATCAGTTTATGTGCCTTTTCATAGTTCATCAGATCATTTTGATCCACATAGGATCGCAATGGTGTCTGTACCGCAATCTGTTTCATCTCTTCTATATATTGCTCTAACTCCTGCAAAGGAAGATCCAACGCATCCTGCTCTTGTTTTAACAACTTATCCCGATAAATTTTCTGATCATATTTTATATATGCAAAAGAAAACAAAAAAACAGGGAGGATCAAAACCAGAAGAAAACTGAGTATAAACTTTATCAATACAGAATCCTTTTGATATCGTCTCTTCTTCATCTGTTCCATCCTCCCTATTTATCTACCTGTCTGCGTTCTTGTTATTTCCGCTTAAAATTTTCCGTCCACATAGTCCTGATACCACTGGATCCAAGTGGGATATTGCAGAGCATCCAGCTGCTTCACATACGCATCCCATGCGGCATCATCCACACCATTTATAATGCTGTTGGCACGGAAGTTGGCAATATACTCGCTTAACTCGGTTTCCATAAAGGTTCTTTCATCAACCTTTGCCGGATCCACGAATCGGAACGGCACATATTCCGTTGCCAACTGATCCCAGACTACTCCTACATTCTGTTCACGAACCCAGGTATTATAAGCTTCCTCTTTGTCTACTTTAATACTTTCATCCTTCAGAATCAACGGACACTCATCATTCATTCCGTACGTATACTTATAATTATCCACTGTGAAATCAGCAGTCAATTCTTCCGGTGTTTTCTGAATGACATTGCCGTCACTGTCAATATCCCAGTAACCACCCTTTTCACCAAATCTAACTGTATATTTCATTTCTGTACTGCTGGAAAGATAATCCCACCATTGAAGAAGACGCTCCGGATTTTCACAGTTTGCCGTAATTACAAATCCGGTTCTGTTGGCAAACAGTTTATTGCGCATTCCTGTTTTTACAGGAGTGATGGAGTCTTCCGCTTTTAATACTCTGACCGGAACCCACTTTGCAGCCTCTTCATTAGAAAGCAGTGACTGAGGAACCCAGCCGCTGAAGAATCCGACCCTTCCGCTCTTTATCTTTGCATAATACTGGTCATTTGTCTCGGTAAAGCATTCTTTATCCAGCAGTCCGTCTGCAACCAGTTTGTGCATATACTCCAGATAATCACGATATTCCTGCGAGTTTGCTGTCGGAAGTACTTTTCCATCCTGAAGCTTATAATAACAGTTCAATGGATCCGAATTCCAAGCTGCGATTCCCCATGGATTGCTCATATTCAGAACTTGTCCTGCCCAGTTGCTTTCAGCTAATTCCATGGGAATTTCATCCGTCTTATCTCCATTTCCGTTCATATCATTATCCCGAAAAGCACACAGTACATCATATAGTTCATCCACAGTAGTAGGTACTTCCAGATTCAGCTGATCCAGCCAGTCTTTGTTAATATACTGAATGGCTTCTGCATCGTTCTGATAAGAAACTTCCAGTCCAGTCATCAGGGACCGAATGGAACCGTCCGGCCATTTCATCAGATCTAAGCCGTTTAATTGCATTTTGTTATAATCCGCATATACATGAGGTGCATACTGTTCCAGCATTCCACTGATATCCAGGAAGGAATCCATACTTGTTGCAATCTGATTTTCACTCAGCAGTCCTAAAAAAGCATCCGGCATATCCGCTGTCAGCATAGTGTTCACCTTTTCTTCTGCTCCATCTTCAACATAGATCCATTCGATATGAACACCGGTCGCTTCTTCCGCCATCTGAAATGCCACTTTGTCATTAAAATCGTCACATTTAGAAAGCGCATGCTTTTTTACAGCGATTTTAAAGGTAATCGGAGTGGTATCTGTCTCCGCAACAGCCGTTGTAGATGCCGTTGTTTCTCCGGTAGTCATACCGCCTGTTGCTGTCTCTGTTGTGCTGTCTGTTGTGCCGCAGCCTGCAAGCATACTAAGCACCATTGTGGTGGAGAGAATTGCCCCCATCACTTTTGTTTTTGTTGTTTTCTTCTTCATTCGTAACCTCCTTTTTTAGTGTCCTTATTCTATTTTCAGACCGGGTCTTATCCTTTGACAGAACCGATCATGACACCCTTCACAAAATATTTCTGGATAAACGGGTATACACAGATAATTGGGACAGTAGCAACGACGATGACACCATACTTGATGACCTGTCCCATTTGCTGCAATTGAATCAGTGCTTGCGGATCCAGGCTGGGATCCATACTTGCCGATTCCGATACCGTCAACAGAATCTGTCTTAAATACAACTGTAATGGATATTTATCTGTATCTGTTAAAAAGATCATTGCATTGAAATAAGAATTCCAATAGCTTACCGCCAGATACAGTGCAATAACTGCTATTACTGCCTTTGACAGCGGTATAACAATCTGTGCAAAGAAACGCGCATTGCCACAGCCGTCAATACTGGCAGCATCCTTTAATTCTTCCGGGATATTCGCTTCCAGAAAGCTTCTTGCAATGATAATGTTATAAACACTGACCGCACCGGACAAAATCATCAGTGTTCTGCTGTTTACCAATCCCAGTCCCTTTACTACCAAATAGTACGGAATCATTCCGCCTGAAAAATACATTGTAAAAATAAACAAAAACATGATAATCTTTCTGCCGGGCAGATCTTTTCTGGAAAGAGAATACGCTGCAAGCATCGTCGCTGCCACACCAAGTATCGTTCCCAGAACCGTGTACATTATCGTGTTGCGGTAGCCAATCCAGATTCTGCTGTCTTTAAAGACACGCTGATACCCAAGGAGTGTAAATCCTTTCGGCCAAAATAACATCTCTCCGCTATTGACATAGATTGGATCACTGAACGAAGCCACCAGGACAAAATACACCGGATATATAATCACAATCATTACAACTACAAGAAACATTTTTGTAATAATCTCATAGATCAGATCATCTCTGCTCATTTTTTTCATTTTATGTCTTTTGTTCATTTCCTTTTCTCCTACCAAAGTCCCGTTCCACTGAGTTTTTTTGCTATTTTATTTACTGTGACCAACAATCCGAAATTAATAACATTGTTGAACAATCCGATTGCCGTGGAATAACTGTAGCGCTGCTGCTGGAGACCTATTTTATATACATAGGTTGAGATTATTTCTGATACACTACTGTTAAGATCATTCTGCATCAAATAAACCTTTTCATATCCTACATTTAGAATACTTCCGCAGTTCATAATCAGAAGAATGATGATTGTCGGCAGGATTGTTGGCAGATCGACATGCAACACCCTTTGAAAACGGTTTGCACCGTCAATCATCGCCGCTTCATGTAACTGCTGATCCACACCGGAAAGCGCTGCAATATAGATAACGGAATTCCATCCCATACTCTGCCAGATTCCTGACCAGACGTACATATGGCGGAAATATTTCTCTTCTCCCATAAAAAAGGTAGTTCCGCTTCCTCCAAGTTTTGCAAGCAATGTATTGACAAATCCGGAATCCGGCGAGAAAAATACGGATAACATTCCCACCAGTACAACCGTGGAAATAAAATATGGCATATAGGTAACCGTCTGACAAAACTTTTTCATTTTTGACGCCCTGATATCATTAATAACCAAGGCCAGAATAATCGGAAATGGGAATCCTACTGCAAGAGAATACAGGCTCAACACCAGCGTATTTTTCAGGATCTGCCAAAATCTCGGAGTCTCAAAAAACATCTTAAACCATTTCATACCTGCCCAGCTGCTCCCCATAATTCCTTTTGCCGGCACAAAATCTTTAAATGCAATGACTAATCCGTACATTGGTCCATACATAAATGTGGCTATATATACGACTGCCGGAATCAGAAATACATAGAGAACCCAATTTTGTTTCATCAGCTTCCAAGTCTTTCCGCTGTCCCTTTTTTGCAGTTTTTTATTATTCGTACAAACTGCTATACTATTTGACATGCCTCTTTCCTCCCTTTGTGTTGTTTGTTGTTTTTATCATAGTTATGCCTGCCTTATTTGTATATATTGATTATTTGATTTGAATTGTTAAAATTTGAATATGTGCATTTATCAACTATTTTTGCTTTTTTACTTCTCTTTTGTTTGAATTTTCACTATTATAAAACAAAGCGGAAAGCTTATTCTCAAGCTTTCCGTCTTGCTTTATTTCTTCTCAAATAAAGTACAGCCCATCTCCTTAAATTCCATCATCTTTTCAATAAGAAGTTCTTTACTTACCTGAAGATACTGGCTCGAGCAGGAAATACATAAAAACCTCGTTGCTGCTCTGTTATAAAGTTTCCTGTGAAGAGCGATTTCATCATGGCTAAGTTTCTTACCGCAACACATACAGAACTCTTCCATTATGCAGCCACCAGTTCACCGATCAGTATCCTGCACTGATCCGGGGCAAGCTTCACATGATAGCCATCATAGAACACCCCATAATCTTCACCTGTGACAGCATCCGTCAACTTCAGTCCCACTCCAGACTCTGAATGTATTCCAAGATCATCAAAGGAAATGCTCATATTCTGTCCCCAGTCATCCTTCGTTCCGACATTGAAAAAAGCGAAAGCAACACGGTTATGGGACAAGAGTTTTCCCAAAGTATACTTCTGGCCTTCCATCTTTCCTATGACAAATGCAGGTCTGCAATCGGGATCTTGATGTATGGAAATAAGTCCTTTTTTCAGAAGCGTTGCTTTATTTGCATCATCTAGCCGGCGGATATCCGCACCTATAATGAGTGGGGAACCAAGAAATGCCCACATAGCGAAATGCTGCAGATACTGTTCATCGGTACATCCTCCGATACCCACATTACCGCTTCCATGCATACCAACAATCAGCATATCCATATCGTTATAGCATCCCGGTGCATTTCCCTCGATGTTCTCCACCTGTGAAATGAAAATATCTCGATAGCTCTTCGGTACATCAAAAATATCTCCTGTGGAACGATAACTTCCTGCGCCTCTGGAACGCATCCACTTTGCCGGGTCTTCCACCCCCCAGTTGCAGGCTGCTAAAAAGATTTCTCTTCCGCTATTCCTGAGCGCCATTGCCATGGTGAGATATGCATTTTTTGCATTTCCGCTTTCCGGAAAATTACAGAAATCATACTTTAGATAGTCCACACCCCATTGCGCAAACTGTCTGGCATCCTCAAACTCATGACCATAGCTGCTGGGATAACCTGCACAGGTTTTAAATCCTGCGCAGGAATACATCCCAAATTTAAGTCCTTTACTGTGGATATAATCCGATAGTGCTTTCATTCCATGAGGAAATAATTGCGGATCTGCGACCAACTTCCCATCAACCCGTTCTTTCAGTGACCAGCAGTCATCAATAATAACATACTCATAGCCTGCCTGCTGATATCCCTCCGAGACAATTTTATCCGTTATTTCCATAATCAGTTCTTCATTGATATGGCTCCCAAAAGTGTTCCATGAATTCCAACCCATTACCGGTGTATTATACATAATAACATTCTCCTTATATTATAATTTTTAAAACTTTTTTACTAGCATAACATACTGTCACGCATGGTTTTCAGATTCCGCAGAAGCGGCTGTTCCCTGGAATTCAGCGGTCCGTAACTCTGTACGCAAAGATACATGCACACGCCAAGCTTGGGACCGATCTGACGCAACAGTCTGCTGTAAGGTCCATCTGCCAGATAGAGGAATTTCCTGTCCAATGTTTTCTTCATATGATAAACAATATTCAGGTTTTCCATCAACTGGTCTTCCGTCTCCGCATAATTCACGATCTTTATGACATCTGCACCTCTTTCTCTTTGTGCTTCTGCAATTTCCATTACCTTTTCTTCCGGATAAAAAGCATGGATATGAGTTGACATCAATACTTCGCTTCCTCTTTTATGTAATTCTTCTATCAGTGCTTTCTGCTTATTCACCGCTTCCGGATCCATGGTCAGTTCATGGGGTTCCGGATGAAAATAATCACCCATAATATCACAAAGTGTTGCTCCGCACTCACTTGCCATAAGCAGCAGTTTTGCACATTCTTCGTCCGTAGCTCCTGCGCTGTTGGACTTCCGGTAGCTTGTCACATAGATCGGTTTTCCTTCACAGCTCGCAAAAATATCCACCAGGATCTCCGGCTTTCGATATTCTTTTTTCAGGTTTTCCAGCTGAATCCCAAATGCCTCCGCACCATCCCAGATGGAATTTAAAATAATATCCTTACATTCCTGTGGTGTCTGCGCCTGTACCATTGCCGTCAACAGTGGTTTCTCACAGGTAAGAAACTTTTTTCTGTCCCCGCTTTTCATAAGGTATCTCCTTCCTTCACCGTTAAAATCACCTTACCTGCCGTTTTTCCTTCCTGCATCAGATCCATTGCCTCCTCTGCCTGTTCTATCGGTACCACTCTGTCAATGGTCGGTCTTATTTCACCGCTTTCCACCTTTGGCCATAAGACATTTACCATTTCGGTCAGAAGCTCTTTTTTTTGTTCCGGTGTTCTGCTTCTCAGATTCGTTCCGATCAGTCGGATTCTTCTGGCATACAGATTTTTCAGATTTATTTTTGCATAATCATCCGCCAGTGTGGCGATCATGATCCAGCGTCCGTCCATGTTCATCAGTGGAAGGCATTCTTCCACCATTTCTCCGCCAAGACAGTCCACTGCAATATCCACACCTCTTCCTGCATTCAGCTCTGCCTGCATGACTTCCTTCAATTTCTGTTTTGAGGTATTCACCACAATGTCTGCCTGCAGATGCCGGATCTTCTGTTCCAGTTCCGTATTCCGCACTGTTGTGATCACTCTTGCTCCAAATGCCTTGGCCATTGGGATCATCACACTGGCCAGTCCGCTTGCTCCTGCCTGTACCAGAACCGTATCACCTTTACGGATCTTTCCTTCCTTATTCAGGAACAGATAGGCAGCTCCGTACACTTCCGGAAGTCCTGCTGCCTGTTGCATCGTAAGTCCTCCGGGAATCGGCATCAAAAGTCCTTCCGGAACCGCAACATATTCCGCATAGCCTCCGCTTCCCAGCAATGCACATACCCGGTCGCCGACTTTCCACTTTCCTTCTTTGGCAACTCTGCTTCCAACCTGCCGGATCATGCCGGCTGCCTCCAGGCCGAAATAATCCGGCCAGCCCTTTGGCGGCGGATATTGTCCTGCCCTCTGCAGAAGGTCCGCACGGTTCATGCCGGCCGCATGAACTTCCAGCAGGACTTCGTCTTCACGGATCTGGGGATCTTCCACTTCTGCCCATTTTAAATGTCCATTTGTTCCCATCTTCATTGCTTTCATTTTCTGTACCTACTTACACCTTTCCATTGCATTTCTGCCGCCGTCAATCATAATATTTTCGCCGTAGAGTAATCCATTGTGTTATTTTAACCATAAGAATTCTCTCTTTATTTGTATATACCGAATATTTGATTTAGGTTGTGATAATTTGAATGACTGTGGCCATTACAAATGATAACAGACGGGGCTTGTATGTTGTTCGGACAATATCATGATTGGGTGCTAATCTTATAGATTTAAACAAGAATAATCAAAAGACTTTTGAAAAGCTGCGTGAATGAATATATGATTACGCACGTTCAAAATATCAAAACTCAAATCAAATATTCAGTATATACAAATAAGGACAAAATTATTATGGTAAAAGCAGAATATATGATCTGATCTGCATAAAGATTTGTAATATGGGAGGATATAAGTTGAGCAATACAAAAGTTAAAAATTATATTGAAAAACACTGGAATGAAACCATTAAATTCAACCCCAATGATAATGATACTCTTTTAGGTCTGCCATTTCCTTATTGTGTACCATCTGTAGGAAATTTTGATGAAATGTACTATTGGGATACCTACTTTACAGATAAAGGCCTTGCCATAAGTGGCAAAATGTATCAGGTTCGGAATAATACCTGTGATATGCTTTACCTTGTTGACAAGTATGGAATGATGCCTAATGGAAACCGCACCTACTTTCTGACTCGTTCACAACCACCCTTTTTATCATTTATGGTGCGTGATGTATATGATTATTATAAAGATGTCTCCTGGCTTAAAGAAGCATATACGATACTTGAAAAAGAATATAATTTTTGGCAGTCAAAGCGAAATACCGAATGTGGTTTGAACCGTTATCTCGGATCTGTTGACTCTGCTGATTATGAACACACTGCTGATTATTTTGAAAAAAGATGCGGATATAGACCGGATGCTTCTGCAAAGGATATTGCATCCCATATGGTCATGGCATGTGAAAGCGGATGGGATGTAACTCCAAGATGGGACTTTGAAGGATTTCATTTTGCCCCGGTTGATCTTAATTCACTTTTATATGGCTTTGAGAAAAATATGGAATATTTTTCTTTTCAGCTTACCAACGGTTTCGAGGACTTTTGGAGCAAAAAAGCAGCATACCGCAAAGAACTTATGCTGAAATATATGGATGATGGAACCGGTGTTTTGCTTGATTACAATTACAAAAAAAATTCATTGAGCCATATTTTTTCCATGGCATCGTTTTATCCCCTTTTTGTCGGCTTAGTTGATTCCTGTCATGCTGACGCAGTAATGAAGCGACTTCCGGAACTCGAAACTGACTACGGAATTCTCACTTGTGCAAAAAATAATGTGCCCGGTGTCTATCAATGGAATTATCCTAATGGCTGGGCATGCCTACAGTATATTGCAATTATGGGTATGGACAAATATGGGTATAAGGAAGATGCTTTGAGAATTACTCAGAAATTTGTTCACCTCGTTGAAAAGGTTTTTGATGAAACGAACAATCTTTGGGAAAAATATAACGTCGTTGAAGGCAATATCAACGTTGACAATGAGTATAAAATGCCTCCCATGATGGGTTGGACTGCCGGTGTTTATCTTGCACTGAACAAATATATCGAGGACAGCATGTGATGCAATACTTCAGGGCATAGCAGATTGTGTGAAGAAATCTACGTATTTAAAGAGATTTCTTCACACAATCTCACGCACTCCTTGGATATTTTAAATTCTCCTTTATTTTGTTAATGTTCCTCAAACTTTGTTGTATTTATAGGTGGTAAAACAATTGGTGTCATTCCTGGTTGTGTAGTTAATAAAGTAACTTGGCTGCGAATAAATGGGAACATTATTGCAACCGTATTAGCATTCACTATACTCTCTTCCATTTCATACGTTTCTGCTTCATACAAGAAATGTGCCTTTGCAATAACTGATACTGATAAGTCTGGTTTTTGTACTGATAATTCTAGTTCTACATCATATTCATGTTCATCTGTTTTCCTAATATTACGTTGCAAATCAGCCTTACATTCACCATTTTCCACTTTACAAGCCCGTTCTACAGAACAAGAACTAAAATATAAATTTTGCATTTTTAAATTAGATTTCATCTTACTTAATTCCATATGTACCTCTTTATGCAGCTAGTCCAACATTGCTACTATATGTGATACTCATTCCATCACCTATAGCAAGTTGTACATCAATAGTGGTATTCTGATAGCTCACATCACGTTCAAAACTCCCCGCCATTTCTACCCATTCTCTATCATTAAGAAAACTAGCACCAAAAATACTAGCAAAAGTATCTGGCTTATCAGACTTCTTCACAGAAATTTCGCAATCAAATTGTTCTTTTACGTATTTAATAAAATCATCTAATGTCATTTTTTCCATATGCTTTTTCCTCCTTAATGAATATTTTCAATTATGTTCTTATCCTTAACACAATATATGGTTTCTATACCAAATATCATATCTAAACTGTTTGAAAATTCAATAGCATGCTCATACATTGCCTGCGGTCGCTGTCTAAAATTTCCGATAATTAATTTTTTATTATTTTTATCAGCATAATAGCTGATTAAAAATGCCCTTAAATTAATAATTTTTTCTACATCTTTTGTTCCAGACAATTCAAATGAGTATTGGCCAAACAGTTGACTTATTCCTTGTTCAAAATCACACAAGTCTTTGTATGCACGCAAATCAAAAATTTTATCGTCATCTATATCGATAATATCAGCAAAAACGACTGTTGGCTTACTTTTTTTGCCTGTTTTTTTCGTTAATTCCACACATTTTCTCTTTGCAGCCCACCACGCTTTTTTCTTAATGTCATAAAAATAGATTCCCGGACCACACCAACTATCAGAACGACCTCTTATTTCAAATCCATTAGTCTTTATTTTCTCAGCCGATTCCTCATCTGTTCCATGACTTAATTCTCTGTATGTTTCTTTATACATCTGATTCATCCCCTAATAGTACATCATCAACCAGGATTTAGTATTATCAATTTTCCTATAATTTTTTTACACATTTTCACTATTTTCTATTATGTTCACTATACAGTTTATGTTCTCCCTTGAAAATCAGAACTGCTCCTACAAGAGTGCAGTTTCCACTGCTACGAACAAAATCCCTATCATTTCTGTTATTCTATCCTCTTGTATATTTTAATGCTATTATATATGTTTAATACAAAAATATCAACGATAATGCACTCTCTGGAGAAACAAATATCTCAATGTGATATAAATCAGTATTCGCTACACATAATCAAAAATTCCCTGAATAGCATCTGAGACATTAACCACCTCAGGCATGGATATTCTCCCTATTTTTTTATGTCCACGAATGGATAGATCCAACAATGCCAGTTTCTCACATTGAATGTATCCTTCTATCTCTTCATCTACACTCGTCCATATATGAAGCGGTCCAGGATTAGAATTGCTTATAATAGGGCATCCTATTATTTCACCGCTCATATTAAAAAAGTCCTTACTCACAACCAATACCGGATGCTTTATCTTCTCAATTCGGAGAATATCTCCCTGGTGTAAATACTCCACTACCATATCTCCCTTCCTACCGGATCACCCCAGTCATATTCTCCGTCCAACCTTAGCTTCCCATCATATTCAGACGCTCTCTCTTCCAATGTTTTGTGATGAAATGGTTTCGTCAATGTAATTACACCATTTGCTACCGAAACATCCAGAATCTCATTCAATCCAATTCCAGCACTTTTAAGTACATCTTTTGATAATCTGATTCCCTGGCTATTTCCCCACTCTTTTACCTGTGCCTGCATCCACATATCCTCCTTTCGAAGCGTATATCCATAGTATATACCAACAGATAAAAAATATCAACCTGATGGAATCCTTGAATATTTACGTAAATCCCGATCTTCAGGTTCTTTTTGCCTATTGAAATAACCCCGGGAACACAATACAATATTAACAAAGCAGAAAGGATACATATATGAAGGAAAACAGAAAACTATTAAAAGAAATACTCAAGGACATCCGACATGATATGACGGATGAAGAAGTTCTGAATTTACTGGCAGACAGTAAAGTCTCCATAAATCCCGCAGGGGAAAAGGAAAAATATACTCTTGGTCAGAAAGCTGCGGATGCTATTGCAAAGTTTGCCGGAAGCTGGGCATTTATTTTCGCCTTTACAGGTGTATTGGTTCTATGGATGGTGCTCAACACTCTGCTTGCAGCAAAAGCTTTTGATCCCTATCCATTTATTTTACTTAATCTTGTCCTGTCATGTGTGGCAGCCATTCAGGCGCCTCTTATTATGATGAGTCAGAACCGGCAGGAAGAAAAGGATCGCCGTCGTGCTGAGAATGATTACAAAGTCAATCTGAAAACCGAAATCATGATAGAAGACCTTTACGATAAGGTCGGTGTCATCCTTGCCAAGCAGTCCGCACTGGAAAAGAAATTGCAATCGCAGGATGAAAACAACACTTCCGAAACAAAAAAACAGTAAAATTTCGCCGTTGCCTGTCAGATAATGACAAACAACGGCGTTTCTTTTTATTCCGCACTCTGTTTCCGATACTGTACCGGAGTCATATCATAAGCCTTTTTGAACAGGCGATTGAAATGCTCCACATTCTCGTAACCAACGTTAGCTGCTATGGTCTCTACTGTCTGGTTGGTTTCCTTCAAGAGCATTCTTGCCTTCTTCATGCGTTCTTCCCTTACAACCTCCTGGAAGGTCATGCCGGCCTTTTCCTTAATGTATTTGGACAAATACGGTTTGGAGAGATGGAAGGTATCTACCAGCATATCCAGTGTTACATCCACGTAGTTCTTCTGGATGAAACTGATGATCTCCACGATCCGCTCCTCTCTGCCGGAAGTGATATGCTGCTCTGCTGCCAGCTTGTTCACAGCGGATACCAATGCTGCGATGGAACTCTTGATGATATCTTCATCCACGCCGACACCCCAGTAGAACTTACCGTCATGGACGATGCCTACATAAGTAGCTGCCTTAGAGTTGGAACCTCTGGAAATCGCATGTTCTTCGTAAACAGACAGTTCATAGGTAATACCGAAGTATGTCTTAATAGCATTGCTGACTGCGTCGAGACGTCCATTACCCATGGTGGTAATGGTTCTGGAAGCGCCGCCCTGCTCGATGGTCACCTCTGCCTGAATGCCGTTCTCCTGCTTGAAGTGGAACTCCGGAACATTGAAGATGCTGCGGGGATAAATATAATTTTCCTCAAAGATCGCGTAGATCTCCTTGGGAAGTAATTCCTGATGACGTCTGTCGGAGATACCCTTTACCAGGTAGCCGACTTCTTCCTTCATGGCTGCAGGCAGTGAGAAACCAAACTGCTGTTTCAATACGAATGCTACGCCGCCCTTACCGGATACACTGTTGATACGGATAACATCGGATTCGTACTCTCTTCCCACATCTGCAGGATCTATAGGCAGGTAAGGAATATCCCAGCGCTTGCCGGTCCTGCCTTCCTTCTGCCATGCCATACCTTTACTGATGGCATCCTGATGGGAACCTGAAAATGCGGTAAATACCAGATCTCCCGCATAAGGAACTCTCTCATGCACCTTCATACCGGTGAAATTCTCATAAGCTTCACGGATCTCCATAATATGAGAGAAATCCAGTCCGCTATATACACCGTGGCACATCATATTCAGTGCAACGGTTACCAGATCCACATTACCGGTACGCTCGCCATTGCCGAACAAAGTACCCTCCACACGATCTGCTCCGGCCAGTACGCCGAACTCCGCATCGCTGATACCGCAGCCTCTGTCGTTATGGGGATGTACGCTGAGTACTACATTATCACGATATTTCAAATGCTTGTGCATATATTCTACCTGACACGCAAATACGTGAGGCATTGCCACCTGTACGGTGGTGGGTAGATTGATGATAGCCTTGCGGTCAGCGGTGGGTTTCCATACATCCAGTACCGCATTGCAGACTTCCAATGCATAATCCACCTCGGTCTGAGAAAAGCTCTCCGGGCTGTACTCAAAGGTGAAGTTACCTTCGGTCTCATCTGCCAGATTCTTTAACATCCGGGCACCATCTACCGCCAGCTTCTTAATAGCTTCCTTGTCCTTCTTAAATACCTGTTCTCTCTGCTCTACGGAAGTAGAATTATACAGATGGATCACTGCGTGGGGCGCTCCCTTGACTGCTTCGAAGGTCTTGCGGATGATATGCTCTCTCGCCTGCGTCAATACCTGAATGGTCACATCCTCCGGGATCATGTCTCGTTCAATTAATGCACGGATAAAATTGTACTCCGTATCGGAGGAAGCGGGAAAACCAACCTCGATCTCCTTGAAACCGATCTTTACCAACATCTTGAAGAATTCCAGCTTATCTTCCAGACTCATGGGATCGATCAATGCCTGGTTGCCGTCTCTTAAGTCAACGCTGCACCAGATAGGGGGCTTGGTAATACTGTCCTTTTTTACCCAGTCGTAGGTCACCTCGGGGGGCATAAAATAAGTTTTCTGATATTTTGCTGCAATGTCTGCGCTGTTCATGGAAATCCTCCTGCCGTATGATTACTTTTTATTTTCAAAACCTGCTGTTTTTACTATTTTCACTTATCTGATTGCATTATCTTAACACTCATAATTTCTGTAAGCAAGATATATTCTTATCTTGTTAATTGATGTATTTTAATGTGACATTTTTGTCATATACCTATAAATTCAAGAAAAAGGCTATTTTATTCAGTGATTATTCCTTTTTATTATTTGATTAAAATTTTTAATTGCATATATCATTTTTTGTTATATTTAAAACCATACTTTTAATTTTATAATGTTGTATAATTGATTAATTTTATTACTATGTTTAAAATGTTTTTCATAAAAAAACAGATGTCCGTGTCAGACATCTGTTTACAATCTATTCTTTATATATATCCTAAACGATTTCTTCGTACTGTATACTCTCGAAATCGTAGCGCCCATTCACATTCCGGACTATCAAATAATTTCCACTCTCTCAAAATACCGGATCAGGATATCCGCACAATTTTCGATTCCCAGTTTGGTGGTATCGAGGATCATATGATAATTGTTCACATCACCCCACACTTTACCGGTATTTTCATAATAATAGTCGGCGCGCTCCGCATCATTTTTCTCAAGCATTTCTTTTGCCTCATCGTGGGGAAGACTTTCCTTCTTCATGATACGTTCAATACGATCTTCCTTATCCGCGCACACATACACGTTAAATACATTCGGCTGATCCTTCAGGATCTCGGATGCACAACGTCCCAGAATAATACAGGGATGTTCCGCCAATTCCTTAATGACCTCCGCTTCCGTAGCATAACTGTCACCATCCAGTTCATGCTCTATGTACGCCTTATCATATACCGGCACCCCCAGCTTCTCAGACAGCTCCTGTGCGATCAGACTGGCTCCTGTTCCGAATCTTCGGCTGATAGTAATTACAAGGTTCATCGTAAGCACCTCCTTTGTAAGGTACTCTCATTTTATGATAAAGACTCTGAATTTGCAAGAGGGATGTCTACAAAAGCTTCTGCTCTATCTGATACAGTTTCTCACCTGTCGCCCGCATGCTGTGTTCCTCCGCCAGTGCCCTGCCTGCCCGGATTCTGCGTCTTACTTTTTCCCGCGGTTCTTCATACAAGATGTCTCGGACTGCCTGCTCGTAGGAATCCGGATTTCTGGCTTTGCGCACCTGCTCGCCGTCGGTAAGCCACCCTTCATATACCGGAATGTCTCTCACGATCACAGGAATCTCACAGGATAATGCCTCCAATACCACGATTCCTTCCGTCTCTTCATAACTGAAAAAAGCAAATGCATCCGCACCGCAGTACGCATCCCGCAGGATCCCGGGCGGTTGGAAACCGGCAAAGATCACATTTTCCGGCTTCTCTGCCACAGCCTTTTTGATCTCTGCCGGAATCAATGCATTGTTCCCGCCCCCAAACCATAGAAAAATAATGTCTGGCATCCTTTTTGCCATTTCCAGAAAATCCTCGATTCCTTTTCTGTGAATCAGATGCCCGGCGGATATCACGACCTTTTTATCCACAGGAAGATGAAAAAATTCCCGGAATCGTCCACCTGCCTGCTCTGTTTTGTGGAAAAATTCAGTGTCCACACCATTGGTCAGTGCGTAAATCTCCCGATGCAGATCATATTTCATCAACAATTCCCGGGAGTATTCCGTTGGTGTGATAACCACATCTCCCTGTCTATAACAATGGCGGATCCATTTTTTGAATAAAGGAGCCGCCAGATTGGAACCGATAAAAGAATTCTTAAAATCTTCCATAGTGGAATGCCCATAATAGACGACCTTTTTCCCCTGCCGTCTTGCCCGCCGTGCCACCAGCGGCGAATCAGGCAATACGGTATTGATCTGTACGATATCCGCCTCTTTCCAGACGTCCGTCACGGTCACTTTTGCTGCTCGCAGCATCTTCTCCTGATGGCGGATGGCGCTGCCGACGCCGCTTTTTGCCACCAGTGAAAGTCCGCCTTTATATATATAAATTTTCATAAGTATACTCTCCTATAATAGGTGGAAAATCACCTGAAACAGTGTCGTCAGTCCCAGACTATACAGCGCAATGGAGAAAGGCTTTCCCAAAAAGATGACTGTCACAAACTGTTTCCATGTCATATTCGTCGTTCCGGCGAGATAACAGAGAAAATCATCCGGTGCCACCGGCAGAAAGATTGCCAGTGTAAATAATTTCAAAAATCTCCCCTTTAGCTCCGTCCATGTCAGGTATTTTTCAATTATTTTCCCGGGAAACATCTTGTACAGCACCGGTCTTCCCAGACTTCTTGCTATTCCAAAAGCAATACAGGAACCCACACAGATTCCTATATAATTATAGAAAAATCCCGGCACCGCTCCAAAGAGCAGCACTCCTGCCAGACAGCTGATGCCACCCGGTATGATGGGAAACACCACCTGAACGATCTGGATCAGCACGAAGATCAGTGCACCGATCATTCCGAAACGGTTCACAAACTGCTGCATAGTCTCCACCGATTGGAAAATGCCGCTCTGATAGCTCCAGACTGCCAGTATTCCACAGAGGATCAGACTAACCCAGGATGCAATATTGACGGCTCTTTGCCAAGCGTTTTTCTCTTTCGACCTGTTTTTCTTCGATCTGTCGCTGGTATAGTTGTTCCATGCTTCCCGCAAATCTTTTTTGGGAAAATATTTCTGCGGACTGTTTTGCATAACTGCACATTCCTCTGCGTTCATCGTCTTCTTTCTCCTTCCAGTTCTTCAGGTCTTTCAAGAATTCCTCTTCGGTCCTGTACTGCCAGCCGTTTTTTCCCTCTTCCACAACCGCCCGCAGGCATTGATCCCTTCTGCATAATAACGGTAATCCTGCTGCCAGTGCTTCCGCATAGGTAAGCCCCTGGGTCTCACTGGTGGAAGCGCTGACGAACAGATCTCCTGCCGGATAATAAGATGCTACTTCAACGGGTGATACCATTCCGGTAAAAATAACGCTTTCCGTCACACCCAGTTCTGCTGCCTTTTTCCGTAAAGTCTCCAAATAAGGACCGCCGCCTACAATCATCAGTATTGTGCCGCTCTCCTGAATTTTCTGCTGGTACTCCAGCAATTCTTCCACATTCTTCTCTTTTGCCAGACGACCTACATATAAAAGCACTGTGGTCTTCCGGTCCATTTTATATTTTCTTCGGATTCTCTCCCGGGAATCCGTCCGGGTCTGCGCGTCATATTTACTCAGATCAATCCCCGATGGGATCACTGATACCGGACAATGAATGCCATAGTCTTTTAGTAATGTCTCTATTTTTGTGCTGGGAGCGATCATACTGTCCACCTTCTCGGAGATCTGTCGCGTCAGGAACTGTACCATATCCCTGCCCCATTTCTTGTAAGGGGAAAAATAGTGGGTATAATCTTCGTATACAGTATGGTAAGTATGCACCAGAGGGATCTTACATTCCTCTGCGATCTTTTTTGCCATGAAAAAGGTAGAAAATTCACACTGGGAATGTACAATATCCGGATTCCACTCTATAATCCCGCGATACAGTTCGCGTCCCGGGGACACCCGAAATCTTGCTCCCGGATAAATATATCCGGCATTCACGGAACCCATATAGATCACACCCTCTTCTTCGTAGGAACGAGCTGTACGGGACAAGGTCAGGATCTTCACTTCATGTCCTCTTTGCTGTAATTCCTCCCGCAGATTGCATACCGAAGTAACAACTCCGTTGATGGTCGGCTTGTACCAGTCTGTTGTGATCAATACTTTCATCTTTTTTCTCCCTTCCGTTTATTTTCTCTGAATTGATCTCAGCATAACAGACACAGGTAAATTCCATCCGAATAAAATCAAAAGTTTTCCTAAAGTTTCTGTGAGTTTTTTCCAAAATGTGCACTAAAAAACAGCATTCTCCGGAAATTTCCGGAAAACGCCGTTTTTAATCGTCTTTCTATAAAATTATTATCTTTCTTCTCTGAAGTACGCCAGTCCCAGACTTGCAGGGGGCTGATTCTCTCTCTTGCTCCGCATACTGGTGATGACCAGTACCAGCAAGGTCACGACATAAGGGATCATCTTATACAGCTCCTGATACTCCATATGCTCGATACCTGTGGGCAGATACAAATACAGAATGTAGAGTCCACCGAACAGGAAGGAAGCAAATACACTGATATTCGGTCTCCAGATAGTGAAGATGACCAGTGCAATGGCAAGCCAGCCTCTGTCACCGAACGCATCGTTGGACCAGACACCGCAGGCATAATCCATTACGTAGTACAGTCCGCCCAGACCTGCGATCATACATCCCACGCAGGTAGCAATGTATTTGTACCGGGATACGTTGATACCGGCTGCATCTGCGGTATTGGGACCCTCACCGACTGCTCTTAAGTGCAGTCCGGTTCTGGTATGACTCAGAACATACGATGCCGCAAACGCAATGATCACTGCCAGATAAGCCAGGAATCCATAGGATAAAAACAGCTTGCCAAACCAGCCAAGCTTTCCCGCAAAAGGAAGGGACTTACTGAAATAACTGCTGGTAGCAGACAGTGCAATGGAAGGTACATCACTGTTCACCAACTTGATCAGGGATCCGCCGAAGAAGTTACCGAAGCCGACACCGAAGGTGGTCATTGCCAGACCGGTCACGTTCTGGTTCGCCCGCAGGGTAACAGTCAGGAAGCAGTACAGCAGTCCCATCAACAGGGATCCTAACAGGCAGCAGAGCATCGGAATCGCAATAGCAAGAAACCCATTCATGTTCGCCGCGCCTCCTGCGGATCTCTCATAGAAGAAAGATCCGATGACACCACAGATACCTCCCACATACATGACGCCGGGGATTCCCAGATTCAGATTACCGGACTTCTCCGTGATGATCTCACCGGTACTCCCGTATAACAGAGGAATTCCCTGTACGATTGCTCTCGGAATAAATGCAAGTAAAAATGACCACATGCTTACTGTTCCTCCTTTTCTGCTTTTTTACGGAACTGCAGTCTGTAAGTAATGAAGAACTCACAGCCGATGATAAAGAACAGGATAATACCTGTCAGAATATCGGAGTAAGAATGATTCAGTCCAAAATTGGTAGAGATCTCACTGGCTCCGCGATCCATGAATATGATCAGGAGGCTGGAGAATACCATGGTCAGAGGATTGAACTTGGACATCCAGGATACCAGTACAGCGGTAAATCCCTGTCCACCTGCAATCGTGGTGGTCACAGTATGATTGATACCTCCTACCAACAGCAGACCTACCAGTCCGCAGAGAGCACCGGACAACAGCATGGTACGGATAATGACTTTTTCTACCTTGATACCCACATATTTTGCAGTATTTTCGCTTTCACCCACAACAGAGATCTCATATCCCTGCTTACTGTAGTTCAAATATACATACATAAATATCGTGATCACTACTGCCACTACAATACTTAACAGATATTTGGAACCGAAGATCTGCGGTAGCCAGCCCACATTGGTGTTCTGGTTGATGATACCGATCTTACCGGATCCCTTGGGAACCTCCCATACTATCGTATAAAATGCCACCAGCTGTGTAGCTATGTAGTTCATCATCAGCGTAGACAGCGTCTCATTGGTATTCCATTTCGCCTTGAAAAATGCGGGAATGAAGCCCCAGATGGCTCCTGCTGCCAGACTTGCCACGATCATGCACAGGATCACAACTGCGTTCGGAAGCTTATCTCCCAGACAGATCATGCAGGCTGCTGCTGCCAGACCGCCGATCAGTACCTGTCCCTCACCGCCGATATTCCAGAATTTCATCTTAAATGCCGGAGTCAATGCCAATGCGATCAAAAGCAGGATCGCTATATTCTGAAAAGTGACCCAGGTCTTGCGGACGGATCCGAAAGCACCCAGAACGATGGACTGATATACCTGTAAAGGATTGATTCCCGTGGTGATCGTCGTAATGATACCGCACAGGATCAGTGCCAGCAGGATTGCCAAAAATCGAATACCCAGAGATTTATACCAGGGAAGCGCATCTCTTTTTACGATATGAAACAAAGGCTCTTTATTCTTTTCCTTCATGTTCTTTGCCTCCTACTCTGGTCATCAGCATACCGACCTCATTTTTGTCTGTCTTTCTCGCATCCAGAATACCGCTCACTTCTCCGCCGCACAATACCATGATACGGTCGGACAGCTCCATCAGCACATCCAGATCCTCACCTACGAAAATCACGGCAACACCCTTTTTCTTCTGTTCATTGATCAGGTCATATATAGTATACGAAGAATTAATATCCAGTCCACGTACCGCATAGGCCGTCAACAGTACGGTAGGTGCAGACGCAATCTCTCTTCCAACGAGAACCTTCTGTACATTACCACCGGACAATCTGCGTACCGGAGTGGTGATACCCGGGGTTACAACCTCCAGATTTTCTACCACATCAGTCGCAAGCTGTTTGGAAGGCTTTCGGTTCGTAAACGGTGTATGTCCCTGTCGGAAGGAACGTAACATCATATTATCGGTTAGGTCCATATTGCCTACCAGGCCCATGCCAAGACGATCCTCCGGTACAAAAGAAAGTGATACGCCCATCTCTGCGATCTTCAACGGATCCTTGCCGATCAGCATTTCCTTACTTCCATCATCTTCCACATAGCTGATTGTGCCGGCTTCTGTTACCTGCAGACCTGCAATGGCTTCCAGAAGCTCCTTCTGTCCACAGCCGGAGATACCGGCGATTCCCAGGATCTCACCACTGTTGGCGGTAAAGGAGACGTCCTTCAGCTTAACGATACCTTCTTCGTTACGTACAGTCAGTCCCTGTACTTCGATACGGGGCTTCGGATTCACAGGTTCCGGTCTGACAATATTCAAAGTAACCGCATGTCCCACCATCATATTGGTCATTTCCGTAACGGTGGTATCCTTTGTCAGCATGCTTCCAATATACTGACCGTTACGAAGCACAGCCACCCTGTCGGACAGAGATTCCACTTCATGCATTTTATGGGTAATAATGACAATAGCCTTGCCGTCATCTCTCATTTTCCGGAGAACGTTAAAGAGCTTCTCTGTCTCCTGCGGTGTCAGTACGGCGGTAGGCTCATCCAGGATCAGAATATCCGCACCACGATACAGCACCTTTACAATCTCTACGGTCTGCTTCTGGGATACCGTCATATCATAGATTTTCTGCTTCGGATCTACTTCAAAACCGTATTTATCACAGATCTCCTCTATTTTACGGGATGCCTCCTTGATATTAAGCCTGCCTTCCAGACCCAGGATGATATTCTCGGTAGCGGAAAGTACATCGATCAGCTTAAAATGCTGATGCACCATACCGATTCCCAGCCGTAACGCATCCTTGGGGGATTTGATGACCTCTTCCTTACCGTTAATAAAGATCTGTCCCTCATCCGGGAAATAAATACCGGAGAGCATATTCATCAGTGTCGTCTTACCGCTGCCGTTTTCCCCAAGCAGTGATAATATCTCACCCTTATAGATATCCAGATTTACCTTATCATTGGCAATCACGGATCCAAAAGTCTTGGTAATGTTTTTCATCGAAACCGCAGCTACTTTTGTCTCTTTTTCCATCCTAGTCACCTTTCCAATTTATCCACGACCTGCAAATTTTCAGGTCTTTTAATACCTGGCATAAGCACACTGGCCGCCCCTTTTCTACCTCATCCATCCGCAAAAGATCAATAAGTTAGAAAAAGGGCGGCGCGGCGATAAACGCTGCGCCGTCCGGGCTATTTCAATAAGTCAATTAATACTGCTCATCCAACAGGTTGATTCCATCAATTCTTACATTGAAGTAAGGAGCGGAACGGAATGCAACATCGGACTCATGGAAGTATCCGTCACTTACTACCTCATGGTCGGGAGTATAATCAGGATCGGTATCGATATCAGCTTCATAGCTGTCCAGGGTCTTGCCGTCTACAGTAAAGGTGGTGATATCATATACATGAGTCTTGCCTGCGATCAGATCAGCCTTTGCAGCTTCTACTGCTTCTGCGGTACCATCTGCTACAGCAGCACCAAGATCGCTCAGCTCTACAGAGCCGGTCTCCAGAGTACCACACCAGTCAGTATCGATAGGAGTTCCATCTGCTACACATTTAATAGCATACTCAAAGTAAGGCTCCCAGTTAACTCTGGAAGATACCAGGAAGGTATTGGGGCAGGCTGCCTCAGTGCTTCCGTTGTAAGATACGTTGGGAACGCCTGCGGTCTCACATGCGGTAGGAGCACCCATGGAGTCTGCATGCTGGCTGATCAGTACGCATCCGCCCTCGATCAGCTTGTTAGCTGCTTCTTTCTCAGCGGTCTCATCATACCAGGAACCGGTAAAGGTTACATCCATGGTAACGCTGGGGCATACGGAACGAGCGCCCAGGAAGAAGGATGTATAACCGGACATAACTTCTGCATAAGTATAAGCACCTACATAACCCATCTTAGCCTGATCCTCGGTAATATCACCGTTAGCGATCATCTCATTCAGCTTCATGCCTGCAACGATACCTGCAAGGTAACGGCCATCATAGATGGAAGCAAATGCATTGTGGAAGTTGTCCAGGCCCTCGGTATGAGCCTTGGTTCCGGTTGCATGGCTGAACTGAACATTGGGATACTCCTTAGCAGCCTCGATGATGTAGTCCTCATGTCCAAAGCTGTCTGCAAAAATAAAATTGCAGCCTGCATCAGCAAGCTCACAAGCTGCTTCATAAGCTTCCTGTCCTTCAGGAATGTTGGTCTTGGTCATGTACTCAATGCCAAGCTTCTCACAAGCTGCCTTTGCTCCGTTCAGGAAGTTCAGATCATAAGTAGAGTTCTCATCATGCAGGAAAATAAAACCTGCCTTTACACCACTGACAGCTTCGCCAGCTGCTTCAGTAGTAGCTGCTGCCTCAGTAGTAGCTGCTGCCTCAGTAGTAGCTGCAACAGTTGCAGCATCTGTGCCGGTGGTAGCTGCGTTATTGGAACCGCATCCTGCCAGAGCAGTAACTGCGAGAGCCATAGCTGCGAGTAAACTTACGACTTTCTTTTTCATAATTCTCCTCTTTCTGCGCTGCTGCTTCGTTACAGATCCATGTAGCAGCGCGGGCACAGATCTGCAGATAAACCGGTGAGTCAACGCAAAAAGGGTGTATGACACCTTCATACGACCCCTTTATTGTACTCTCTCAACATTAGTCAGTATAAGCATTTGTCTGACTTCTTGTCAAGAGAAGTATTAAATTTTTATTAACTCGTTTGCGAATGTGGTTCTGAATAGTTATCTAACTCTTAAGATCGAAATGTGATCTCTCCTGTTTTGTCATCCATACTTTCCACAATAGCGAGCGACTCTACACGGATACCCTTGGAACGGATCAGGTCGCCGCCCTTCTGGAATCCCTTCTCAACGGCAATGCCGACACCCTCTACAGAAGCTCCCGCTTTATTGACAATGTCGATCAAACCCTCCAGTGCGCATCCGTTGGCCAGGAAATCATCAATGATCAGAATATGATCTTCCGGATGCAGGAATTTTTTGGAGACGATCACGTCATATACTCTCTTATGCGTAAAGGATTCGATCTTGGTGGAATATACTTCACCGTCAATATTTACGGACTGGGACTTTTTTGCAAATACCACCGGTACATGAAAATGCTGGGCTGCCAAACAGGCGATGCCGATACCGGAAGCCTCCACAGTCAGGATCTTCGTAATCTTACGGTCTGCGAACAGACGCGCCCACTCTTTTCCCATTTCATTGAACAGATCAATGTCCATCTGATGATTCAGAAAAGAATCTACTTTTAATACATTCCCTGCTTTTACTGTACCGTCTTTGCGAATGCGCTCTTCGAGTAATTTCATTGGTATGTCTCCTCTTTTGTTTCTACTTAATATATTCTGTGGTAGTACTTTAGGCTTTTATGTCTCTTATTATACGCAGGATATTGCTCCTTTTTCAATAGAAGAACTATATTTCTTGCTATTTTGATTACATTTTGCTATGTTAACCATGAGAATACTGAAATTACGAGGTGCCTTATGCCTATCAGAGGATATATCATAGAAAAATATAATGCTATGACCAACGCTTATACTTGCAATCGTCTGGTACAGGAAGCTTCTGCCCTGGATATGGATCTGCAGATTGTAGGGATCCACGATACTATGGTCTCTCCGCATGGTGTTATAAATCATGGTAAAATACTGGAACCTGTGGATTTTGTCATCAACCGCTATAAATGGGGACGGGAAAAGGATGCTATAAATGCACTTGCCACCCGAAGCTATAATCCTTTAACTGCTTATAACATCTATATTAATAAATTTGAACAGGTACGAAGGCTTCATTCCGAAGCCTTTCTGATCCCGAAATATCTTCTGGGAACTTCACTGTTGCCTTTTTCTTCTATTGTAGAACAATTGGGGCTTCCTTTTGTCGGTAAAGGACTGGAAAGCTCCATGGGCGAGGAAATCATCTGCATCCGGGATAAAGCTTCTTATGAGGAACTCTCTCTTAACTACCCTTCATCTAAGGAATGGCTCTTCGAAGAATTTATCTCGAAAAGCTACGGCAGAGATCTGCGATTTTACAGCATCCGCGGAGAAGCCGTTGCCTGTATGCAGCGCAGATCCCATGGGGATTTCCGTGCAAATGTAGCTCTGGGCGCTTCGGTAGAGCCTTACCCTGTCACGCCCGGCATCCGTACCATAGCCGCAGATATTTACGAACAGACCGGACTGGATTTTCTGGGAATTGATCTGCTTTTTGGCAGAGAAAAACCTTATTTTTGCGAAATCAATGTTATGCCGGGACTGGAAGGCATTGAAAAAGCCTCCGGTATTAATGTTGCAGCAAAAGTTATGGAAACAATACGATCAGACTTTGCATAAGGAACTCATCTCATATTTGTACCTGCACAGTATACGAAAATATACGATACTGTAATATCGGTAAAATTGCAGGTTACGGAAAGGTATGCTTATTTTTATGAATAATGTTTCCGGAACACCACTGGAATTTCATAAGTTCACTACGCAGAAAGAGGCGGAAGACTTCGTCTATGCTTCCTATCTGCGGGCTGCCACACATCAGGACTATGCCGCTCAGGATGCCGGAAAAAGACATCCTGAGCTGACGAGATCTCTGCTCCGGCAGAAATCGATTGCTCCCTGTGTCGTCGTCACCGGAAGCAAGGGAAAAGGATCCGTTGCCAATATGATTTCCCGGATCCTGCAGACAAATTTATCCGTAGGCCTAATGACCAGTCCTCATATTACGGATTTCAGAGAGCGCTTCCGCGTCAATGATACCATGATCAGTGAAACCGACTTTTGCCGTCTGATGGCACAGATCCAGCCGGAGATTCTGGACATTGCCTCCGATCTGCCGGAGTCGGTATGTATCAGCCCCATGGGCATTCAGGCGGACCTGGCACTGACTTATTTTTCGGAAAAGCATACGGATTTCAATGTATTTGAATGCGGAAAGGGTGCAAAATATGATGATGTGAACAACATTCGTCACGACTATGCCGTGATCAACCGGATTTTCTTAGAGCATACAAGAGAGCTGGGAGATACGCTGACTGCCATTGCAGAAGATAAATCCCACGTCATCACCGGGGAGCAGAAGTGTGTTTATTTTGCGGAGCAGGAGCCGGAAGTATTGAAGGTTCTGGTTCGCCGTGCCGAGGCTATGCAGGTTCCCTACAAAATATATGGTCGGGATTTTCAGGCAGAAAATATCCGCTATACCTGTTCCGGTATGCTATTTGATGTGGTGATCGGAGATAACATTTATCCTGATTTACAGATTCCGTTATTGGGAGAACATCAGGTGAAAAACTGCGCACTGGCTCTGGCTCTGTGCGTGGATGTCATGGCAGATCTTTGCCGGGAATCCAATGCTCCGGATATATTTTCAGATACAATGTGCAATCAAATTCGCCGCCAACTGTCTGCGATCCATCATCCGGGGCGGATGGAGATTCTAAGTTCGGACCCTTTTATCCTGCTGGATGCGTGCATCCATTCCGCCAGCTGTGAAAATGTAAAAGAAGTTCTGCGTCATCTGGGGATTTCGAATTGTACTGTTATCGTGGGGATTCCGGAGGATAAGGATTATGCCGGTGTGGTCCGGTCTATAAAAGATGTGGCTGCCCGCATCATCCTCACCAGATCCGGCAATCCGCATTATCATTTTTCCCAAAAACAGCAGGAGTCATTGGCAGAAGAGGGTATTGGCACGATATGGACAGACTCCGTGAAACAGGCACTGACTCTGACAGGTTCTTGTCCGGATCCCATCGTAATCTTGGGAACGACTTCGGTAATTTCCGAAGTAGAGCGGATTTTTCGGCAATCTTAACTTGCCCTCACCGGATACAGGTGCTACAATGGGGGCAACTAGAAGACATATACGTAATGAATCAAAGCATTATGCAGAAAGGAGAAGTTCCATGACAGGTATTTACGGAATCGATTATTATAATAATTATAGTCTGCCCGGCAATTACGGATACGGTTATTCTACCGGTGCGGTATCTTCCGCACGGCCCGAAGAGAAGGGTATGGTAGTAAATCCCGGAAAATCCGATGTGGAAAAGCCCGGCAGGAAATCTTCTCCCGCGGAATGTGAGACCTGCAAGAACCGCAAATATCAGGACGGTTCCGATGAGATGGTCTCTTTCAAATCTGCATCCCATATATCTCCGCAGGCTTCCGCTTCCAGGGTGCGCGCCCATGAGCAGGAGCATGTAACCAATGCCTACAACAAAGCTGCACAGAACAACGGCAAAGTTCTCTCCGCCACAGTGTCCCTGCGGACCGCGATATGTCCCGAATGCGGCACTGTCTACACCGCCGGCGGTACCACCACGACTAAGATCAGCTACAGTGACGAGAGCAATCCTTATCAGCAGAACAAAAAATCCGCCGATGCTGCCGCAGTGATTGGACGGAATCTGGATCTGAGTGCATAGAACTCATTACCCGGACTACGCATAATGTCATCCAGGGAATATGACCATCCTCGAAGGGATCAGGTTATATCTGTTTATCCGGCAATAAAAGCAACCTATCTATTACAGGATGAATCATTTGAACAGAATCCACTTTATTTATTGCACATAACTTTTTACCCGCGTCTTTACTGGAAGCACCACAATGATATACGGATTCTGCAGGTAACCCATAATCAAGAATGATCCATCTATCATGGCAATCCGGATTAGGTTTGATTCTAAGTGTTGGATATTGATTTATAAAGTCCTTAACCACAGCACTTGTAAGAAAACCTTTTTTCCCATGACCATTCTCTGTAAAAAGAATTACCTCAACACCGGATTGTTTTTGCGACAAAAGTTGTAATGTCTTGGTATTCATATAATCATCCACCACATAAATAGATTTTGTTGCCTGTTGATAAATGTCTATGTAGGCTACATCTGCTTCAAACTTCTGTCCCTTATAGATTACAAAATTTTTAAAATCTTTCTCTGTAATAAAATTCTCATTCATAACATCAATGCTCTTTCGAATCTCTTCCATTGATTTTTCTGTTTGTTTCTGCCGATCTACTACATCTGCCATCTGAACGGATAGTTCCGATACTTTTGCTGTAACCAGATTCATTTCCGATTGCGTGACGAACTGACTGTTTTGTCTAATATAATGACGCATCTCTTTGAATGCACGCATGATAAAAATACTCTGCTGTTCTGCCAACTCTCCTTTTAATACCGTAGCCAACATATAAATTCCCTGTTCAGTGAATACATATGGCATCTTCTTTATATGCATACCACGTTTATTTTCATTAATGTTTAAAGTCGCAAATTGCGACTTTAAAGAATCTGGAATTTCACTTTCAACTAACTGAAACATAAAATCTTCCGGAAATCTCTTAATGTTTCTTTTTACCTGTTCATTTAATCGTTTTACCTCATAGCCATATATTTTTGCTAAATCAGAATCCAGCATAACTTGCTGTCCACGAATTATGTAAATACTATTTATGATATTATCTACTGTATTTAATCCTAATACTTCTCCCATAAACCGTCCTTTCGTGAAGTCGCAATTTGCGACTTCACAACTACATGTTCTCCAGGCTTTCTATCTTCTTCAAAGCCTCCATATAAGTCACCAGTCTCTTCTGTTGTTCTTCCTTAAGTCCATGGAAATCTTCAATCAACTGAATATCATAAGGCGTAAATCTGCTCTCCGGACTTGCCGCCGCAATCTCTTCCTCATCCTCAATTCCTTTTCCGGTAAGAAGCTGCTCCGGCGTAATCTGCAACACATTACAAATATTCATAATTTTATCCGCCGCCGGATTTGTCTTTTTCTTCTTCCATTCGCTGATGGTACTGGTCGCTATACCGACCTGTTTTGCGAACTCAACCTGTGTCATATTCCTATCTTTTAATACCTTTAATATCCTCTCGCTAATAGTCATTTTATTTATCTCCTATATTTCATTATTATAAATTTCATTATTATGAAATAATATTACACCATAATATTCATATATTCAATGCAAATATAAAAAGTTCAAAAGCACTGGGCTTCCGAACTTTTTATATCTCAATCCTAATCGTTAAATTGTCATTTTATAAGTTATAACTGATAAAATTATAAATTCAATAATAAATATCAGATACATTTTTCTTTTTAGATTTTCTCTCCGACAATTCTTCCCACATACTCTCAACCAGTTCACACAAAAACTGCCGATCATCTACATTATCAACCAAAATCATTTCTTTAGCACCATTATAAGGCAGTTCCATCTCGGCATCTGGCATCAGCCTCAATGCCATCGGGACCGGCTTCACCAAAAGTCTGTCGTCATATATTCCACCAAAAATCCTTCCACGGTAATAAAGGATGTATGCGCCCATCATTGCCCTGCTGCTGACTTCATCCAGTCCTGATAATTGTTCCATAACAAAATCCAAATACTCTTTTGTTGATGCCATATTATTTCCCTCCACACCCTTAGGCTCTCTTTATCGGATGCCTGATTGCAGTCTTCAACTTCTCCGGCGCTACTTTCCTCGCATCGCTCAGATAAATCTCGTGGTGCATTCTCCGATCCGTTATATCCAATACGTATCCCTGTTCTTCCATAAATCTGTGCATTGCATCTACCGTAGCAGGCTCATCGTCATACGCTCCGATATGCATACACTGTACACATAAGCCCTCCTCATAGGGAAAAAACTCAACCTTAGAAAAATCCTGTTTTTTCTTTGCCGTAGCTTTCCTGACAGCCCAGTCGAAATCTTCCCTGGTAACAAAATCCGGCAATCGAATAACAGAGATCCACTTAAAATCTTCCTTACGAGCATAATCAATTCCGGATACTCCGTCTCGCCTGCCGGCTCGGTCGGTTCGCAGCATGGCGTCCCCCGGACGCCGCTCACCCTGCCACCAGAATCCCTCTAATGGCGGCACGACATAATCGAAATATCCATCAATCTGATGATCTTCCTTTTTGCTCATTTTAATCGTAAATGCAATTCCATACAGAAGTCCGATAGCCTGCTTGTATTCTCCGTCTGCATCATTTGGATTGCCGCTTCCCCTTACCGCTATATAGTTCATTTTCGGAACAGTTACGATAGACGGTGTGCCTTTCGGCATATAAAATTCTTTATATTCCTTCTTGTAGTCAAAAGCCATATCCTTTACACCCACTCTAAGTCCTTCTCTTCATAAGGCTTATTCCAGGAATCAATCTCTATCATATTTCCTTCCGGATCAGCAATATAGCAGGTTCTCTGTCCCCAAGGTTCAAGTTCCGGTTCAAGCACAGATGTTGCACCATTTTCCACAGCCTTCTTGTACGCCTCGTCCACATCTTCAAAAGTATCAACATAATCCTCCATAGATTTTTAATATTTCCTCTGCATTCCTGCGAATAATGTCCCGCACTTCTTCGGGCTCAAGCACCTCTACTTTTGCTCCAAATGTCATAAGCCATGTCACAAGGTTTTCCATATCCGTATAGTCTGCTGAAAAGAGCAGCCTTCCATCGTCCGTTTCTGTAAAGCAGTTCGGTCCAAATTCTTCAACCAGCCGCCACTTCATATTCGGTGTGAAAAGAGCTTTTACCTTTATCCCACCCGGAAATATCTTCTCATTTGACAAATCCGGCATTGGTACATCTCTGCACAGAAATCCACAGTCTGTTTCAACAACACAATCCATACGGTTCAGTTTGAACAGCCTGTAATCTTTACGTTCTAAACACCACCCCCATACATACCAGCTCGACCACTGGAAAACCAGATAATATGGTTCTACCCTTCGGTTGCTCTCTCCGGACGGAGCATAATACTTAAATCGTATGATGCGCCTGTTTTCTATTGCACTCTGTATTACCTCGATCTTTGGAGCAAGAGAACCCTTATACCATGAAGATAAGTCAATCAGCATAGAGTCTCTTCCACTGATGAACTCTGATGATCCGGTCTGGATTTTCTCCATCAGCTGACTGTAGTACCTGCTTCCGCTCACACTGTCAAGACTCCGCAAACCCGCAAGAATCATCTGCATATCTTTGGAACTCAAAATCGTCCTGTCCATACGATATCCATCCATAATACTGATACCACCACCGGTACCCTGTGCAGTTTTTATAGGAATACCTGCTTTACAAAGGTCTTCAATATCCCGATTTATTGTCCTTCGAGATACCTCAAATCTTTCTGCCAGTTCAGGAGCCGTTGTCTTTTCTTCCTGCAGTAAGATTGACAATATACCGATAAGTCTATCTATTTTCATCGTTTCTCATACTCCATACCTATCATATCTAACTCAACATGACAACTATCTGTCATGTTTATTATACCTGTGAAAAATTCTCTGTAAACAAAAAGCCTGCGAACGTCTGATTTTATTTCTAATGTTCGCAGGCTCAATCCCATGGATTTTTGCTCCTTAACCTGAACTGCTGTTGATACACGAGTCTATATGTAAAATTTTGTTTTCTTTTTCAATACATTCACTCTCCTCTACTGTGGTAAAATCAAAGTTGGATTTTTCAACAGTGTGGCAATAACCGGGGTATATTTAGATACTCCATAGTCTTCAACAATACTGGTTATTCTAGCCCCTGCATCCTTTGATGAAGCACCACATAAGAAAACTCTTTCATCATCAATTCCATAATCAAGCACGATAAAACGATCATGGAATATACCGCCGGTCTTTTTCATTGATATTTTTACGGATGGATACTCTTTGCAGAAATTCGTAAATTCTATATTGTGAAGTTTATTATTTCCGACATTATCGCTGAATAAAGTAATATTTACTCCTGTAGGAGAATTTTTAAGATGTACCAGCGTTCTTAATCCAATATAATTATCAACGACATATATTGACGACTTTGCCTGCTTATAAATGGACTCATAAACTTCATCCGCACTACTGAACTTTGCATTAAACATGAGCCACTTCTCGTCATCATCTGAAACAAAGCTGTTCATCATGTCAGCTAACTCAGATTTTGTCACAACATCCTTCAATCCTTCTGCAACATCTGAAATCTGTTTTTCCAAAGATATCATATTTGAATTGATTTTATTAATTTCTATTCTGTTGTTAGCAGTATCCATGCTTAACTGAAGTATTTCCCTCTGACCTATTAAATCACAATTTTCTAAAATGTAATCTTTCATTTTCTTAAAGGTTCTTATTAATGCCTTGCTCTGTTTAACAGCCAACGGTCCTTTCAAGACAGTCATCAGCATATATAATCCTTGCTCTGTAAATACATGAGGATTATAACGACTTTTTGAACTTATATTTGCGGTACAATTTTTGTACCGCAAATCTTCTAATTCCTCATCTGTCAATTCAAACATAAAATCTTCATCAAATTTTTCAATATTATTTTTTACCTGTCTATTAAATCCCTTCGTATCATAGCCATATATCTCTGCTAAATCAGCATCAAACAATACCCTTTTACCCCTAATTTTATACAGTTTTTCTTTTAGATATTCTTCTGTTACTTCTATTACTGTAACATCGATTTCTTTCTTTTTATCTTCTGCCATAGAATTCCTCCATCCATTTTGCGGTCAAAAAAATTGTCCGCAACTCTCATATAACATATTGCTGACATCAGCAAAATGGTCTATTCCTCTTTTTCCTTCATTTTGTCATAATACGCTTTATACCTATAAATCGTCCGCTCACTGACATTGTTCCGCTTCGCAATTTCTACCATTGTCATGCCGCTCTCATACCCAACAACAAAATTATTATATATTGCCATCCACTTGGCGTTATGTTTCTGACGACCGCTTAACTTACGATTTCTGTAATACTCCAATTCCTCCCGAAGTTTTGCATTCTCTTTTTCCAACTCCTCAATTCTTTTTAATGCCTCTTCAATATTTATAACTTTATTCATCTTAATGTTCCTCCAATATGCCATTTTCATTTTGTCTATATCATATCAATCAAGCTTCTATATGTCAATTTGATTTTGTCATCAATTAATTCTAAGCATAAAAAAGGAACCGATCTCTCGATTCCTTCTCATTCCTATATTCTCTTTACTATTTCTTCCTCGTCAACAGGCACACCATCTCCACATGCGTTGATACGTTTGAACTGCTCTCTTTTTTACCTCATCGGTTTGTGGAAACATGTCCAGTGCCTCATCGGTTTGCGGGAACTTATCAATAGTTACCGCCTCTGCTTTGCATCAACAAACTGGAATTTACCTTCTGCTCATATAAAATATATCAATAGCTTTACTTGCAAACTCTGCTGTGCCAACTCCTCCAACATCATCAATATTTTCCGTAAGTTCTCCTCCACCGGCATACATTCTTCCAAGACCGCATAAAATCTTATCAGAACATGTATAAAAATGATCTGTAATGTAATCCTGAAGTTTCCTTACCTGCAACTGCACCTGTTCATCTTCTGGATCCATTTCTTTCATCTGTCCGAATTCAACAAATAATTGCATAAACTCATTTGCAACGGTAGCTTCATCATCTTTTGTCCAGTTCTTTGTTTTCTCTTCAAACTCCTTGTACTCAGAGGTTTGTCCCCATTGTTCTTTTGCTCGTTTAGAATACTCATCAATCTTTGTTGTATCAAATACTTTAAAATCCATATATTTCACTCCTATTCCTTTTATTCCTCGAGCGAAACTAATAAGATTTTCAAGATGCTCATTTTTCATAGTAAGCAATTCAATCTGCTGCTCTAATGCTTTGTTCCTGTCAAAGTTAGGAGCATCGATTATCTTTTTAATCTCCTTAAGCGGAAATTCCAATTCTTTAAACAGTAAAATTTGTTGCAGCCTTTCCAAGGATGTATCGTCATACAACCTATAACCAGACTCTGTATATTCAATAGGTTTTAAGAGTCCAATGGTGTCATAATACTGCAGAGTGCGTATACTCACTCCTGTTAATTTACTTACCTCATTCACTGTCATCATTGTCATTTCCTCCTCTCGATAAACATATCGTAAACTATTACGTTGCGTAGGAGTCAATAGTTTTTCAAAGAAATTTTCAAAATTAACAGAAATTCTCCGCAAACCCTTGAAAACACTGGATTTGTCGCAGGTGAGCTTTCCCTTATTTTTTCCCTTGTGTTATATCGTCCCATCAGTGTTTATGAACTCTGATAAGGACAAATACAAGGGTGCAGGACATCCAGTGGATGTCCGCTTTGCACCGACCGTAGCGAAGCGGAGACCAAGAAAATTATATAAAACAGTATAACATAAAATAAAAGTGACATGGTGGACTGATTGAAATGCTTCTTAATTTTTGCTACTAATGATTGATTAAATGATAAGGAGATGGGATACGATGAGAACAATATTTGCAGAATACAATCCACAACGAAACAGTATTGACATTTATTTTACAGATGTGGGTAGATGCAGAAGATTCATTAGAGTTATAAAATGCAAGCAGCCTGTATGCTTCATTACACACAGGCTGCTTAATCAAATATATTATAATTGATGAAAAATCGGTTGCATTTTGTCAAAAGTACAAAACTTTTTGAAGCCAAGTGCTTTTAATT
>ENA-ORVC01000020-ORVC01000020.1-human-gut-metagenome-genome-assembly--contig:-NODE-20-length-146737-cov-9.584353_pt1 | contig 146737 bp, 133 predicted proteins | sample MGYA00242092_ERZ509234 | MGnify/ENA primary metagenome ERZ509234 (study PRJEB26280, sample SAMEA2338800) | human gut metagenome | biome: human gut; feature: human-associated habitat; material: faeces... | reverse complement strand
GGCAACTCTATTTTACCATAAACCATTGAGGAGATGTTTCATTTTGTAGAAAAAATAATCCCGCATTTATGCGGGTTCTGGCGTTTCGCAAACGCCTAAGTGATAAGATATATGAAAGGAGGCGTATTGATATGAAGGAAGAGTTGTGGAGTGACATGACGGGTTTGGGAATCATGTTTTTAGTTATGATGGGAGCGGTTGCACTCCGTGCATATATCTGGCTGTAATCATGGTGCTGCCGGCTGACGGGATACGGATTTAACATTTTATTTCCTGATCTTCCTTAAATCAGGCGAAAAACGTGAAATATTACAGGAAATCCAAAGATCTTACCATGGAAAAATCCATGCAGGGCTCCTATACTTATAACAACACCATATGACAAGTCCGGCGGGAAACAGAAGCCGATGATATGCAAAGGAGTGTAAGATTATGACAAGTATGTTAGTTAAGTTTGAACAGCCGGAACAGGTGGTAGATTTTGTGAATACACTGAGCCATTATGACTGTGATGCAGATATTAAATATGGCAGCTGTATGGTAGACGCCAAGTCCGTTCTGGGAGTTCTTTACCTGGCGGTATCCCGCACAGTGGAGCTGATTCTTCACATTGATGAGGATGGCTCCAGGGATATAAAAAACAGACTTGCGAAATTTGCGGTATAAACAGAACAGGATTCGGAAAAAAGCAGTCGGCTGCGATTCAGCCGGCTGCTTTTGACTATCTGATTATGATTGTGATGGCGGCGGCGAACACGGCTGTATAGGCCAGTCCGAGAATTGCCAGACGCCAATATTCCTTTATGATTTTAAATGATTTCACACCGCACGCCTCCCGAATTTCATATTGTGATTTCATTATATAAAATCTCTGTAAATTCTGAGAGGCATATTTTGTAAAATCTTTGTAAAGATATTTACATAAAAATTTTATGTAAATCGGCGATGCCCTTCCGGCCCAATCAACCTGCCGCGCGGCAGCATTATTCAATGGGCGCCTGATAAAATCCGCCGTAAAAGTTTTCCGTTTTAATCATATTGACAATGACATGAGGATCCTGTTCCCGCATGAGATGCACAATGTCGTTCACCTCATAGGAGGATACCACGGTGTGAAGCAGATACATCTTCTTATGACTGTAACCGCCCACCGCGTCCACACAGGATATGCCGTGTCTGTATTGTTTTACATACTGGTTTATGATGTCCTGTGCCTTAGTGGTGGTAATCTGCAGTGTAACCCGTTCATATCTGTGATGAAAGGCAGAGATGGCTTTGGTGGATACGAACTGGAACAGGATGGAATATCCCGCATACAGCCATCCGAACATGCAACCGAAGATGCAGAGAATCACGCAGTTGCCTGCAAACACATATTCCCATATGGACCGTCCTGTCTTATTGGAAACATACAGAGCAATGAAGTCCGTGCCGCCTGTGGAGGCGCTTCCCCTTAAGGCAATGGCAATGGACAGTCCGTACAGGAAACCGCCGAAGACCACATCCAGAAGCACATCGTTGAACAGAGGTTCAAAGCTGCATATTTTGAGAAAGAAGCTGGCCAGGAACACCTGCAGCATGGAATAAAAGGTAAAACGCATGCTGATGCTCCTGCTGCAGAGAACGGCCACCGGTATATTGAGGACCAGCATTCCCAGGGAGGTGGAAATATTGTGCCCGTAGAGAGAGGCAATCCTGTCAATGAGGATGGCCACACCGGTAAATCCGCTGGACAGAAGGTTGGCCGGCCGTATGAATGCCTGAATCACATAGGTCTGCAGCAGGGCCGACGCCACTACTGCCAGGATGGTTATGAGCCTTCTCACCAGTATGTTCTTTTTGTATTTTGCTATCATGGTCCTATCTCCCCAACTCCCCAAGGCTGTCTAAGAGCTGGCGGACCAGTGTCTCTGACACCACGTCATAGCAGTTTGCATGAGAAGGTTCTGCAAAGCCGTAGGTCACTCCATTGGATGTGGTGGTGGGGTCTGTCATCCAGTCTCTGCAGGAGCTGTGAACCTGCCTTATTCCGGTTTCTTCCATGAGCATTCTGGCATTGGAGGCATTGATGCCGCTTCCGGCAAGGATTTCAATACTGTTTCCGTAAGCTGACTGAAGGGCTCCCAACAAAGCCTTTCCTTCCACTGCCTTTGGTTTCAGACCGCTGGTCAGAAGACGGTCAGCCCCCAGCTCAATCAGAGTCTCTATGGATTCATAGGGGTTGGAGGTGCAGTCAAAGGCCCGGTGAAATACGGCTTCCTTTCCATGGCTGTGGATAATGGAAATCATCCGGGCATTCCGTTCCCTGTCAATGGAGGCGTCCTCCCTCAGACAGCCGAATGCAATGCCGTCCGCTCCGTGGCGGACCAGATGTTCGCATTCCCTGAGCATAACATTGAAATCCTCTTCACTGTAACAGAATCCGCCGCCTCTGGGCCGGACCATGGCAATCACTTTCACATTGCAGTGTTCCTTCACAAGTTCCAGGGATGCCAGGGAGGGCGTAAGCCCGCCCAAGTGCAGGGCACAGTTCAGTTCAATCCGTCCGGCTCCTCCGGACGCGGCCTGCAGGGCATCGTAATAGCTGCCGCAACATATCTCCAACATATAAAAACCTCTCCTTCTTCCTGTCCGTCAGTCCAGTGCCGGCCAAGGGCCTAAAGCTGTGCGAGGCGGTACAGGGCCAGTGCATATATTTTTGCGTTGGTTACCAGGTCATCCACGGTCATCCACTCATTTGGATTGTGGCTGATTCCCTTTTGGCCCGGAAAACTGGGACCAAATGGGACGATTCCGGGCATGGCCTTGGCATAGGTGCCGCCGGTGGTGGTCACGGGAGTCCCGTCCATGCCGGTGACCCGCTCATAGCTGTCCTGCATGGCTTTTACCATGGGCGAATTCCTGGCAAAAACCACCGGGTCATAGTTTTGCACCAGCTTTGCCTTCAGGCCGCAGCCCTCTGCCTTTTCCGTTATGGGCTTCATGATATCCTGAATGGCAATGCCGCCCGGGTAGCTTAAGGTGGCGTCAAAGGATACCAGGTTTTCCGTGTCCGTGTAGTTCCCATGGCCGGTGTTCCCGCCAGGCTCTAATCCCAGTCTGTAACCGCGCATCTCCATCATACCATATTCTTCATGGTAGTAGTCAATACCCAATCGGTCGCCTGTGTTTCCGGCACCGATAAAATATTTGTTTACAAAGCCGAAAAATGTACCCAGGCATTCCCTTGTGCCGATGATACGCACCACTGCCCTTCCCCGCTCACTGTATACCACAGGATATTTGCAGTCCGGCGTAAATCCGTATACAGGAGGCTTTTCTTTTGACAGATAGTACCTAAGGTCCTCGAATCCCGTTTCTTCGTCACATCCGAAGATAATGCGCGCCGGATGCCTGAGGGTAAGCCCCAGCGACTTGACGGCGGCCAGTCCGTACAGGCAGGCTATGACAGGCCCTTTATTGTCCAAAACTCCCCTGCCGTATATGACGCCGTTTTCCATATGGCCGCCAAAGGGCGGCTCTCTCCAGCCCTCGCCCGCCGGCACCACGTCCACATGCCCCATGGCGCAGACATAGTCTTCTCCCCTGCCATGGAATGCATATCCGATGTATCCGTCCATATTTACGGTTTCAAAGCCCATCTCCCGGCTGATGGAAAGGGCCTGGTCCAGTGCTTCCTTTACACCGGGGCCAAAGGGAGCCCCATCCCGGGCCTCCCTTTCCACACTGTCTATGCGCACCATCTGACGGACATGTTCAACCAGCCGGTCCCGGTTTTCGTCGATATAGTCCAGAAGCTTTCTGTCTATCTGATTCTGCTCATTCATATTCCTATTCCTCAATGGGCGCCATGCGCGTCTTCATATAGTTTTCCATCCACTCATCCGATGCCTGCTCGTAGGTGCAGCGGCCGTCCTCCTGGCGGGTCACCAGATACACGGCCGGCTCCTGGGATTCTGTGACAACGGCAAAGGAAAAGCCCTCTATGTTGGTGGCCACGCCCCACTCACCCTTGGGGTTCATGGCTATAATGGATAAATCACCTGCCTCGCCCCTGCGCTCCCTAAGCTCCGCGTCCAGGCGGGACACGGCAGTCTCACAGGCTTCCTGGGGATGCATACCCTCTCCCATGAGGCGGACGATTTCATAGGAAATGCAGCCTTTCATCAAATCCTCACCCAGGCCGGTGGCGCTGGCAGCGCCCTTTTTGCTGTCAGCATAGAACCCGGAGCCGGATATGGGAGAGTCCCCTACCCTTCCCTTTTTCTTCATAAAGAGCCCGCTGGTGGAGGTGGCGGCTGTCATTTTGCCGGTCATGTCCAGGCAGGCCATGCCCACGGTATCGTGGCCGGAATAAGGCTTAAGCTTCTGGGAGGCGGCCTGGGCGGACATCTCCTTTATGCGTTTTCTGTAATGGGCCTTTGCCCGGTCTGTCAGCATATTTTTGCGCTCAAATCCTTCCTTATGGGCGAATTTTTCAGCGCCCTCCGCCACCAGCAGGCTGTTGACCTTTTCATGGCTTAAGCGCCTGGCAATGGACACCGGATTGGCAAAGTCCCTGATGGCCGCAACAGCGCCTATGTCCAGGGTATTGCCGTCCATAAAGGCAGCGTCCATTTCCACTTCCATCTCCTCGTTGGGAAGTCCGCCGTAACCAACGGATTTATAGTAAGGAAAATCCTCTACTTCCCGGATGGCAGACTCGATGGCATCACCTGCGTCACCGCCGTTTTTCAGCATTTGGGCGCCCTTTGTGATTCCCTCCACTGCCATGCGCCAGGTTGCAATCATACCCCACATCCTGTATATCCTCCTCTATTTGAAACAGAATTTATGTTCCAGTTCCGCCGTATCGCTGCCGTCAGCCAGTGCCTTTGCCAACGTGCACATGTTCTTAAGCGCGTCATTCAGTCCCATGCCGCCCTTTTTCGGAGTTTTCACAATGGCCACCTTGTCCTTGTAGGCAGCTATGGTATCTTCGTTCTCAGCGGACATGGCTGCAAATGCCTTTGCCTTTGTGGTGGCGTTGATGTCGCATGCCACCTTGGCGCACATACCCGCATAGTCAGCGAAATTAAAGGCAGGACCGCACATGACCACATCCGGCTGCAGCTTGTTTACCATGGCGCAGAGCTTGCGGCTGACCTCCTCCGGGTCAGCCAGGAAGGTTCCGTTGCCGCAGCACAGGCAGGCTGTCACATGGCCGTCCACCTGCTTTAAGAAGGGCTCCATCATGACCGCGGGACCGATGGGCTCTCTTTTGCCTGTAAGGGGAACCATTGTGTCATCTTTTGTTCCGAGGCCGGACTGAATCTGGTCGTATATCATAATAATTTTCATTATCATCACCTCATATTATTGTATCCCCATTGGGACTGTCAAAGGAAGGCCGGGCCGTCAAGGGCAGCCATCCTACAGGTCGTCAAAGGAAAGGTCATCAAAGTCAAAGTCATCGTCATCTGATTTCTCGGAGGCCTTGGCCTCATCTTCCAGGTACTGCTTATCCATCATCTTGATGAACGGCATGTAGATAAATACTCCCAGTATAAGAAGCAGCAGCTGCAGTACGGCTCCCTGCCATCCTGTTGCCAGGAATCCGGACAGCACCACAGGCATGGTCCATGGAATGGCAACGCCCGTACAGATGGGAACCAGACCAATGCTCATGCAGAAATATGAAATCACGATGTTTATGGTCGGCACCAGCATGAAAGGAATGAGAATCATTGGGTTCAGCACAATGGGAAGGCCGAACACGATGGGCTCGTTGATGCCGAACACGCCCGGGATTAAGGCCAGTTTGCCTAATTCCTTGATACGCTTGGAATGGCAGAACAAAAGCATTGCGATGAGCAGTGACAGTGTGGAACCGCATCCGCCGAAGGTTGCGAACAAATCCTGGAACTGCTGGGAAATGATGTTGGGCAATGCCTGGCCCGCCTGGAATGCAGCCAGGTTGTCGGCAGACAGAGTCTGTAGGATGGGATTGAACACAGCGCCTACCACGGAACCGCCGTTCACTCCAAAGAACCAGAAGAGGTGAAGGAATATATAGGCGATTACCATGGCCGGAAGCGTGTTGCCCAGCCTTAAAAGCGGTGTCTGCAAAATAGTAAAGATAAAGTTAAATGCATTTTTATAAGGTGTCATTGCAAACACGATATTCATGATAAAGAATACCAGTATGGATATGCCTGCCGGAATCAGGGCCGAGAATGACTTTGCTACCGTAGGAGGAACGCCGTCGGGCATTTTGATGACCCAGCCCTTTTTATTTACCCACGCATAGATGTGGACTGACAGAAAGGCCACGATGATTCCCACGAAGATACCCTTGGATCCCACCCAGTTTAACGGAATCCCGGAGACGCTGGAACCGCCGTCCACAAGAATCTCATAGGGCATAATGAGAAACCAGCTCACCAGGGCAATGGCTGCGCCGAAAAGCTTATCAACGTTCATCTGCTCCGCGAAGGAATAGCCAATGCCTATGACGGCCAGCACCGCCATGATGGAGAAGGTGGCATCAGTGGGCTTTGAAAAAAAGGATGCCCAGTTGTCCCCGAAAAACCGGGCCCAGAAATCCGTCCATCCCGGTATCGGGAAGTTGGCAATCAGCAGGAAAAAGGACCCTACGATTAACAGCGGCATGGACAGCAGGAAGCCGTCGCGGATGGCAATGAGATATTTATTCTTTCCGATTTTCTCTGCCAATGGCATGAGTACGGATTCTAACTTGTTTAGCATGATTCATGTTCCCCCATTTCAACTATGATTGTTTTAACGCGGGCCGGCTGCGATGCCGGGCCGGACTGTTATTTTGCTGATTTCATGAGCTTGATGGCTGATTTCAGCACCTTCTCGCCGTTCATCATACCGTAATCCGTCTGATCGATGACCTGAATCGGGATACCCTTGTCGCCGTACTTTTCAACGATCTCGCCGTAGCGGTATTTGACCTGGGGGCCTAAGAGAATCACATCCGGATGCTTCTCGTCAATAATCTGGCCAATCTTTCCGTCCGGGAAAGCCTCCACTTCGATGGGAAGGTCATGGGAATTGGCTATGCCCTGCATCTTGCTTGCCAGCATGCTGGTGGACATTCCCGCGCTGCAAAATAAATATACTCGTTTCATGATTAAATCCTCCTTGATATCTATATAGTCTCCTTTTATTGCTCCTGTTTTATACCGGCGGGTAAAACACGGCGTCCGTCCTTACCGGTTTTCCAGCCTTTTCTCCAGTTCAGCGATTCGCTCGTAGCTGGCAAGCATCTCTTCAGCGATGATTTTAAAGCCTTCCGCGCTCATGAGCTGGTCTTCCGCATGAACCAGAATCATGGAACCGCCTACCTGCTCTCCCTGGGCTTCCTTCTGAATCAGTTCAAAATGGGCCTCATGTCCAGCCAGGAACATCTCCTGGCCGGCCCTTATACATTCCCTGGCGCCTTCAAAGTCGTCCTGCTTTGCTTTCTGGATTGCTTCGATGTAGCTGGAACGCGCTCCTCCTACATTGGAGATAATCCTGAAGCAAATCATTTCTAATCCCTCTACCATTTTTGCTGCCTCCTTACTGTCTTTGAAACGAGAAAATGCAACAAAACCATTCTGTTTGCTGCATTTCTTATTAAGTTGCCTTAATTATAAGGCAGTTATTCACTTTTTTCCTTAAAAGCATTTCCTAGCTGCTAGGAAATTCAACCCATTATTCTGTCAATAAATTCCTCATAGCTGCATGGAGCCACTAATTTTGCCAGCTCCTCCGGCTGGTTTGCCACGTTGGATACCCAGTCGAAGAAAATTTTAATCATTCTGGCATCCCCTTCGTTGATGGCAAAAAGCATGACCAGACGTACCTCAAAGGCGCCCCATTTCACCGGATTCTTAAGCTGGGCCACGGCAATGGTGGAATTTCTGGCAAAGGCGCCAAAGGCATGGGGAATGGCAAAGGTGTTCACAAAGGAAGTGGGCGACATCTGCTCTCTTTTTAAGACCACTTTCGTGAATTCCGGCTCCACGATGCCCTCCTTTTCCAGGCCCGCGCACAGCATGCGGATGATTTCTCCGGGCTGATCCATGTCCACCTGGGAGTGGTAGTGCTCCTTTCGTATCAGGTTTCCGATATGGGATGTGAATTCCAGCCGGAACCCCTTTTTGTCCAGGCGGTTGATGGCCTGGAGGATTTTTGACTCTGTTTCCGAGTCCACAAACAGGTTGATGGAGACTGTCTCCACATCCAGTCCGTGCTCCAGGGGAAAGGTGCTGAGAAGCAAATCCGGGTCCAGGGCCGACACCTCGTCCTCCTCAAACCAGCCGAATACCTTTACCACCTCCATCCGTTCACGAAACATGTCGGATATCTTTTTCACACACATGTCGGAGAAGGACTGGTTATGAGGCAGAATCATCACAGCCCTGTATTTTCTGATGGAATTCATGCGTTCACTGGCAGCTCCCAGGTGAAGGGCAATGTAACAGCTTTCCACATCCGATATGGGCCGTCCCAGTCTCTGTTCCAGAAACTCCAGCACATAGATTCACATTTCAAAAACAAGGGGATATTTGCGCTTGATTTCCTCCACAAACACATCCTCCATCCGCACCTGGTTCTTAACACGTTCGATGAGTCCGTGAAAATGCATCTTAAGTCCCGCCATCAGGTCAGCGTCCTGCCTGAAATCCAGGCCGAACAGAGCATAGACCTGTTCCAGGGCTTCCGCTACCAGCTTCTTGGTATTCATCCACTTTCCATTGTAATTGACAAAATCGCTGGTGTAATTGGAAGCCCGTCTGCCCATGATTACCAGGGCAAACATGCCCACCTCGCCGTCGTGGACCGTTATGTGCAGCCGCTTGGAAATGCGTTCAAAGAAGGTCTGGGATATCTGGTACTCGATGGTTTCCTCCAGCCCCTGCATCCCCTCCTCCATATTGATGTAATTGGCGCAGTTCATCCGTTCAATGCTGGTCCCAGCGTGGAGAATCAGCATGGGAAACATGGACTCATGGATGGAATAGTCATATTCTTCCAGTACATCCACAAAAATATCCTTGACCTCAATCAGGTTAAAGCTTCTGTAGAGATGAGCCAGGGTGTTCAGGTTAAGGAAGTTCTCCTGCACCTCAGCCACCAGTAAATCCCGGTAGAAACGACGCTTGCTGGCCTCGTCTCCCTTTAAGGAAATGCATTCCTTATTCCGCACCAGCTTAAGGCCGCCGTAAGGCTCCAGCATCTTGCGTATACGCTTTAAATCATTGTCAATAGAATAACCGCTGACATAGATCTGGCTCTGGAGCATGGTAAGGTTCAGTTCCTTTACCTCAAAAAGCAGTTTTTGTATCATGTATGCACAGCGGGCTCCGGGAGTCTGGGGAATGTCTGCCTCCCTTGTCTTTGCCCCGGACGCCAAGGCAGGCCGCGCGTCCCCGCACAGCCTGTATCCCTGACGCACATTGGACTCGATGGGCGGCGGGTCCGTGTGCTTATTGATGGCCTCCACATCGGATCGGATGGTCCGGTCCGACACCTGCAGAAGGCCGGCCAGCTGCCGGCTGGTCATCCAGTCTCTCCGCTCTGATAATATGGCAAGCAGCTGCTCCTGTCTTTTATTCTGCATGGTTAAACTTCCTCTCTTACAGTCTTATACAATACGGAATGCGAACACCTTCCATGGCTCGATATAGTCTAACAGCACATGTTCATACTCCGGAAGATGGCCAATCACATTTTTGCGGCCGTCATTGGGCATATCCTTTGTGACGATGTGGAGCTCCCCTTTATATTTCAGGTAACCGTCATTGAGAATGACCACATCGCCCTGCTTTAAGTCCCTGGTGTTGGCAGCCGGAATGGACTGATCCGCAAATGTCACCCTGGGGCAGGTGGATCGGATCATGTATTCGCTCATATCCCCTCTCACCACATGCTTAGGCTCATAGTCCAGGATCTGCCGCTCCGTGTCCGTCAGCTCCTTTTCCAGTTCAATGCCGAAGGTAAGGATGCTGGGATTGACGGCCGCGCAGGCATTGAGCTCCTCGTCCGTGGCATAGGCATTGGCAATCAGCACATCATCTATCATGCCGGTGGCAAACATATGGCGTACCTGGAAATCCAGAGGAAGGCCGCGGTGCATTTCCAGGGTACAGAGCCCTTCGTTTAAAGGCCATGGCCCGTAAGCACCGGGCGCATTGCTGGATACAAACGCAGCCACTCTGAGGCCCAGTGATTTCATCTTATCATTGCACCTGTTAAAATGCTTCAGGCTCAGTCCCGTATATGCCTGCGGATAAAAGTTATGGCAGGTAATCAGTTTCTCACGGTCCGGATGGTGATCCATGATGTTCTCCACATAAACAAGCTTGGTGCTGGCATTCAGCTCCACCTTCAGCCCCTGCGGATTATAGGTCATAAGGCTTTCCTTCATGCCGTCAAATCCCTCGTCCAGCCGGATGCCGTCCACATGCATTTCACGAAACACGGACAGGTCCTCAAAGGAGATTCCCAGCCTTGAAAATACAGCAGGACTGACATCCGGAATAATTTCCATGCCGCAGGCATGAGCCTCGTCAGCCAGGCGGCAAAACTGTCCGATGATTTCCTCCCTGCTCTTTTCACCAATGCTTAAAAGACAGGTAAAAATCCTCTTATAACCCAGTTTACCTGCCTTTCTCATATACGCTATGTCCTGTTCTTCTGTGGAATGCTCCGGATAAATAGAAATACCTAATCTTGCCATAATATTAACCCCTCTTTCCAGATTTGAACTGCAGAGCAGTTCTTTGACATTAACTATAGCCTGTCAAGAGGGGATTTTACGGTAAATCCGTTTCCTAACAGCTAGGAAACGGGTTGATTTTATCATGGGCGCCTGTCAGAGCGTGTTTATAAAATGGTGCGCATGAGCCCCTTTAAGAAACCGGAGGCCTGGCCCTCGTCAGGTCCTTCCACCGTAAGCTCCAGGCTTTCTCCCTGCCCCGCGCCCAAACTCATGAGAGCAAGGACATTCTTACAGTCCACTGTACCCTTTGTGCCTGTAAGGGTTATCCGGCTCTCATATTCTGCGGCTGCCCTGCTCAGACTCATGGCATTGGTAGCATGGAGCCCCTGCTTGTCAGACACTATATATTTATAACTTATCATTTCATCATCACCCTTAATTTATTCTCCCTTCATTTTAACATAATTAACTTTTCTTGACAACCAGGTGTGTGGACAGGTAGAATAAGAAAAAGCCGTGCAGCATTCCGGCAGAGACGAAAGACCGGAGGCATTAAACCGGCAAATAATGACCAGAAAGGATTAGTTGGAACCCACATGAAATTACAACGTCTTTTGAGCCTGACGCGCCAGGCTCTTGATACATACGGGCTGATTCAGGACGGCGACCGCATCGCCGTAGGAGTGTCAGGAGGAAAGGACAGTTTAACCCTGCTCCATGCCCTTCATCATCTGAGGAGGTTCTATCCTGAAAAATATGAGCTGTGCGCCATTACCGTGGATTTGGGACTGGGCAGCATGGATTTGGAGCCGGTGGCGGCCTTGTGCCGGGAATTTGAAATTCCATATGAAGTCATCCGCACGGAAATCGGCGCGGTGCTCTTTGATATCCGCAAGGAAACCAATCCCTGTTCTCTGTGTGCCAAGATGCGAAAGGGCGCTCTCAATGAAATGGCCAAGGAGATGGGATGCAATAAGATTGCCTATGCCCATCACAGGGATGATGTGATAGAGACTATGATGATGTCATTGTTCTATGAGGGAAGGTTCCACTCCTTCTCACCCTATACCTATCTGGATCGCATGGACCTGACCGTCATCCGCCCCATGATTTTTGTCGCAGAGGCAGATGTGATAGGGTTCTGCAATAAGTACCAGCTTCCTGTATGCAAGAATCCATGCCCCATGGACGGATACACAAAGCGGCAGTACATTAAGGATCTGATACATAAGCTGCAGGAGGACAATCCTCATATAAAGGACTGCATGTTCCGGGCTATATTGGACGGCAATATAAAAGGATGGCCCCAGGCGTTGAAATAATGCCTGAGGCCATCCTTTTGACTTTGCTCTTTTACTTCTATGCCGGAGCGCGCTTTACATACCAGGGCCGCCCTCGTCCGCGCCTGACTGGGCCTGACCAGGGCCGTTGCCCTGGCTTCCAGGGCCCTGACTTGTGCTGTCAGAACCGGAGCCGGAACCAGAGTCAGGTTTCTCTGTTTCAGGAGCCTTTGTGGGATGGTTGGCGGAAGGCTCTCCGGCGCCGCTGCCGCCCGGTCCGTTGGCTCCCGGGCCCTGTTCCTCATCCGGATTTTTCGTGCTCTCAGGAGCCTTTGTGGGTTTGTCTGAGACGCCCGGCCCCACTTCTTCTGTTTCCTCTGTTTCCACGGCGCTCTCCTGGGTGGTCTCCTCCGTCTCCTCTGTACTTTCCGGGGTGGTTTCCTCAGGCGCTGCTGTTTCTGGCGGAGGTGTCTCCGCCGGCACATTCTGGGCAGGCGTCTTACCGCCTGATGAGCTGCCTCCTGATGAACCGCCTCCAAAAGGAGCCGCCTTGCCCTCCTCATAAAGACCTGTTTCTTCCGATATATGGGCGCTGATTTTCCTGACAGAGGAAGAGGGGCTGTAGGATATCTCCTCTCCGTACAGAAACTGATGGAGAAGGACTACATTGCTTTCCAGGGTGGTGGGCACCACGCAGTCCATTTTTCCGATTTTCTTGGTCTGCCTTGAGAATGGGAAACCGGCAGTCTCCCCGATGTGATATTTTCCAATATCCTTTGACAGAGGCAGCACATCGCCTACTCCTACGCTGGTGGAAATCTCCTGTACCATGTAGGCTGCCAGTGAGGTCAGCGTTGAGACATCAGCCTGCTTTGCTTTTGCCAGGGCAAGCTCCACTACCTTTCTCTGGCGCTCCGTCCTCTGGAAATCCGTATCCATGAGACGCAGCCGGCTGTAGGCCACGGCCTGGACGCCGTCTAAATGGTTCATCCCGGCCTGTTCCAGCTGATAGGAACCAATGCCGGTTGAATTGACGGTCTCTGTAATGAATCCATTGATATACTTAAATTCCGCCGGCGTGATTTCCAGGTCTATGCCGCCCAGAATATTGATAGCCTCGGCCACTGATTTCCAGTTAAAGGTGGCATAGTCGTCAATTTTGATATCCAGGTTTTCCTCCAGGGCAGACACAGCCTGTTTATGTCCCCCTTTAAAGTATGCTTCATTGATTTTATGATAGGTTCCCTCTGAATTGATTTTCAGGTAGGTATCCCTGTAAACGCTGACAAGGCGGATTTCTCCCGTGGACCTGTCAATGCTGCATATCATCTGAACATCTGCCAGGGCGTTCTTGGTATTGCCATCCCTGCTGTCCACTCCAAATACAGCTATATTCCAGTATCCTGTGGGTCTGTGAAGAAACATCCATGCCCCATATCCTATGAATACAGCCAGAAGGAGCAAAAGGAGCCCCTTCCATCTGCCTTTTTTACGTCGTTTTGTCATCTGTCCCTGCTGCCGTCCGGCGGATGCTCTGCCCCTTTCCATCGTATCCTGCCGCCTGTATCCTGCGCGTCTCTGATTCCTTGAAACAGTCTGTGCCGCCCTGGCCCTGTCCGGATTGGAGGCGGCGCTTCCCGCCTGGCGGGATTTCCCGCTCTGTGCCTGCCTGCTTCCCGCGGACTGTGCCTGGCGCCCTCTTGCAGAACCGGACGAACCATGGGAGGACCTCAGACGGCGGGAGGGCACCGGAGGTTCGTCATCCAGATAATCCTCCATGGGGAAATCAACCTGCCTGTCCCCCTCCACGCCGTATTCCTCGCCGTAATAGTACTCCTCGTCATACTCATCACGGCCATCATAGGATTGCCTGGTACTTCTGCGCTCCCTGACAGACTGCGCAGGCCTCTGGTATGACCCGCCGCCCTGCCGGACGCCGCCCCTTCTGGCACGCGCCCTCATACGTTCCAGTTCATCGTCATTTTCTCTGTTATTCATGATTATACTCCTCTTTATCTATTTGGTTCCTAATACGAAATCATTCCAGTATACGCCGGTAACTCTCCCAGTCACTTGTAACGGTTCCCACTTCCACATTATTGGAATTTCCCGTGGTCTCCTGGATACAGAGCATATTCCCCTCTGCTGTCCAGCCCAGGAATATCACCACATGCGCCATGGGATTGAAACGTATGCAGATATCCCCCGGCAGCAGTTCATCCCTGGACACAGGCGTACCGCTGCCCAAAAGCGTGCGGGTGCTCTGGGCCCCCAGCCCTCTTCCCGTGACGGACCAGTATACCCAGTTTATCCAGCCCGAACAGTCCAGTCCCTTTAAAATCCTGCCGTCCTCATCCGGTACGGTCAGAGAGCCGAAGCTGTTGCCGGTATAACCGGGTGCCGATGGTTTGCCTCCCCAGTAGTAGGGAATCTTACCTACGGATGTAAGGGCATACCGCACGAAATCCTTCCGCTGCTGGCTGGCGTCTTCCGGAACCAGCCCCATGTATTGTTCAATCTCCCGGGAGTTTAAAAGTCCTTTCACCGGATAGTCAACTGTATAAAATCCGTATTCCTGAGACCAGTCCTGGGCCAGCAAAACTCCTGTCATGTTCATGGTGTGGGTATTCCAGCCAGTCCAGCCGGAGGTCTTTACAGCCTCCAGGGAATCTGCCGCCTGGAAAAGGCTGTCCGCCTCCTCAGTGCCCTTGAGCACAGCCAGCACCGTGCAGTCCACATGGCCCGGACATGTCCGGGAGTTGGCTGGCAGAGCTGTATCAGAAGTTGCGGTTTCGGGGTATGATGTATCAGAGGCAGAGGCAACGGCCGCTGCCTCCCCGGCGCCTTTAGCACCGGATTCGTCTGCGGCCGGCTGTCCGGCTGTTGCTTCGTACAGGCAGCTGCCGTCACAGTAATAAATATCACCCATGCTCACAGAGTACTTGTGGGAGGCGTTCCACAGCTTGTCCGCACAGTCCTCCATGGTTTTCATATCTTTAAGCACGCCGCAGTAATGAAGGGTATTGATGATGGAAATGATTTCCCTTGCGTTGGAAGTGCTTCCGGTTTCCTGTAAGCCGCTGTTTACAAAGCGCACGGATAGGTTGCGGAACTCCGGTATGATGCCGGACGGTGAAGTGACGGCTGTATCCGGAAGACCCAACAGGGAGGCGAGCTGCTGGGGTGTATAATTGTACAGGTCATATAGTCCCGATATCCATGAAGCATCCTTTAGGGCCAGCATATCATAGAGCCGGCCCGCATAGCTGTCGGCCGGATCCGCGGAGTCTGCCCCGTCCTCATAGAGATATGCCAGATTAAGCACCTGGGAATCCATAATGTCCACATTGGAGGGGGTTGCTTCCCGGAAGGCCATGCCTGGCGGAAAGAGAAAGGAAGGTGATCCGGGAGGCAGGTCCGTGTATTGTGAGGTGGTTTCTTCAGTTCCGCCCTCGGAGCCGGCAGCAGCGGGTGCCTTCTGTCTCCCGCTGCATCGTCCTGCCATATAGGAAATCCCGCAGGCACACATTACTGTCACGGCCAGGGCTGAACACTGCAGAATCTGCCGTTTATATTTTTTTACCAGCAGTATGTAATCGTCTTTTTTCATGTTGTGCGTCCTGTTGTCAGTCATAAATTATATAATTGCACCGTCCCCCATTATATCACACAGGCAGGGGAATGAATAGAACAAAAGTCTTAAAGAATCTTTAAAATAACGCGTAAAACAGGGATTATGCAGGGGGCCGGCAGGACTGCTCACCCAAATTATGATTGACGCATAAAATAGAGTGAGCTATAATATTCACAATCTATCACAGGAGGGATAGAGACTCATAGCAAAGCTAAGCGCCATGCACCTTTTACCGGGGACGTGAACAGCAGGAAGGTCTGCTGCCGGTGGAAAGGTTAACGAGGTGGAGAGAGAATCGAGAAATTCGGCGGGTGCTCTCCCATGCTGTCCGGGCGTGTTACATACTGGAAAATATGCGGGTAACTGCAAAACAAAGCCAGCATGACCGGATGAATGAAATCGGATATAAAAGGTTAAAAAATGGTATGCTGAAAACTGCCTGTATAAGACAGCTTGGTTTTTTGTTGTCTTTTTCAGGAACGTCAACCGTAGTTAAAATAACTGCAACCAGCAAAGAAAGGCAGAACAAATTATGTGTGGAATAATTGGATATACAGGCCCCTTGGAAGCCAAGGATGTATTGTTAAAGGGACTTGCGGGACTGGAGTACAGAGGATATGACAGTGCCGGAATAGCTTACTTCAATCAGGATTCCCTGGTCAGGACCATTAAAAAGGTGGGAAAGGTGGCCGCCCTAAGAGAATGTGTAAAATCAGCCGGCGAGATATCCCACTGCGGAATCGGCCATACCCGCTGGGCTACCCACGGAGGTGTGACAGACGCCAATGCGCATCCCCACAGCTTCGGACAGGTAACCCTGATTCACAACGGAATCATCGAGAATTACCGCCAGCTTACACAGGAATATGAACTGGAAGGCCGTCTTGCCTCCCAGACCGACAGTGAGGTGGCCGCGGCTGTGCTGGATTCTGCTTACAGGGAATGCGGCCAGGATCCGCTGAAAGCAATCGCGGCTTTTACAGGCATGCTGGGAGGCTCCTATGGTTTCTGCATCCTTTTTGCGGATCGTCCCGGTGAGATATATGCCGTAAGAAAGGTAAGCCCCCTTGTTGCTTCCCACACCCACTCAGGAGCTCTTGTAGCCTCAGATCTTACTGCCCTGATTTCCTATACCAGGGAGTATTTCGTGGTCCCGGAAGGCTGCATCGTGCGCCTGACGCCATACAAAGTCCGTGTATATGATATGGACTTTAACCGCGTGGAGCCGGAAACACTGGAGGTCAGCTGGAACATGGATGCGGCCATGAAGAACGGATACCCTCATTTCATGCTTAAGGAAATCCACGAACAGCCGGATGCCCTTAAGAATACCATTCTTCCGAGGATGGTGGACCGTCTGCCGGATTTCCGGGATGACGGCATCCCGGACTCCATATTCGCGGAGTGTACCCAGGTACGCATCATTGCCTGCGGTACGGCCATGCATGCGGGAATGGTGGCAAAAGCGCTGATGGAGCCAATGCTCCGGATACCCGTCACTGTGTCCATTGCATCTGAATTCCGGTATGAGGATCCGTTGATTGATTCCAAAACCCTGGTCATGGTCATCTCTCAGTCAGGGGAGACCATTGACACGCTGGCCGCCATGAATCTGGCCAAAAGCCTTGGCTCACCCACGCTTTCCATTATCAATGTAAAGGGATCCACCATTGCCAGGGAAAGCGATTACGTATTTTATACCCATGCGGGTCCGGAAATTGCGGTTGCCAGTACAAAGGCATATTCCGTCCAACTGGCTGCCCTCTACATGATTGGCTGCCGCATGGCTCTGGTCCGGGGAGCATTCAGCCGTGATGCGGCCAGGGAATTCATGAAGGACCTGATGGACGTCATACCCGCCATGGAAATCATGATTGGACAGTCTGAATTTATTCAGTCCTTTGTGCGCCACCTGATTCGTGAGAGGGACACCTTTTTTATCGGAAGGGGCCTGGATTATGCCTTTTCCCTGGAGGGAGCCCTGAAGCTTAAGGAAATCTCCTACATCCACGCGGAGGCGTATGCCGCCGGTGAATTAAAGCACGGAACCATTGCCCTGATTTACGACAATGTGCCTGTTATCGCCATAGCCACTCAGGACCATGTCTTTGCCAAGACCATTTCCAATATCCGGGAGGTAAAGGCCAGAGGCGCTTACGTTATCCTGCTGGCAAAGAAACAGTCTGTGGTGGAGGACGGGGTGGCTGACATGGAACTTCGGATTCCGGATCTGGAAGACCGCTTCACCGTGTTCCCCATTGCAGTGGCCCTGCAGCTGATTGCCTACTATGCTTCCATCGGCAAGCATCTGGATGTGGACCAGCCGCGAAACCTGGCCAAATCCGTTACGGTGGAGTAACAGTTTTATGGCTCATCTTTTACCGGACATCCTTTTGGACATTAATAAGAATGTGACATTGACGAAAACAGCAGATGCGGCAATACCGGCTTTCGCCGGCGTTGCCGCATCTGCTGTTTTCGTTACTTATACTGCCCTGTCCCTATGCATTTCGCCGGAACTATTTCTGTTTTCTCCACTCCTGCTTCACTTTTGCGAAATTCAGGATGACGTCCACTGCGCCCTCCGGTCCTGTGCTGCTGCTGTTGAGGCACAAATCATAGCTGCGGGGATCGCTCCACTTCTTGTTGGAGTAATAATTATAGTAGCTGGCGCGCTGTTTGTCTGTCTTAATCATGATGTCCTTTGCCTTGGACGCATCCACTTTGTACAGGTCCTGAAGGCGTTTCAGCTTGTCATCGTCGTTGGCCGTGATGAATACGCTGACTACATTGGGGTAGTCCTCCAGGGCGTAATCCGCGCACCGTCCTACCATGACGCAGGAAGCCTCGTCAGCCAGCTTTTTGATGGTGTCAAACTGTGCCAGGAATATCTTATGGTTAATAGGCATATCGGAATATCCCGATGCCGTATAGCCCATGGAATAGGAATCCATAACCAGTGAGTAGAGGAAACTGCTGGTGGGCCGTTCGTCGTGTTTTTCAAACAGCTCCTCGCAAAGTCCGCTGTGTTTTGCAGCCATGGATAACAATTCCTTGTCGTAGCACTTAACTCCCATCTTTTCTGCCAGTAATTCGCCAATCATCTTGCCGCCGCTGCCACACTGCCTGCCAATGGTGATAATAAGATTATTTGTCATTCTACATTCCCCTTTCTGCACTGTCTGTCCTGTAGGTTATAAGTCATATTTTATCTATTAAGTATTATAACTCAAAAATTCAGAAAAGTATATAGAAATGTATAAAAAAGTAAAAAATAGTATAAAGCTTTGCGACAAAAGTGACAACTTTTCCATTAAAGTATGTTTTTACCGCGCTTTTGCGTCCTGGTTCAGTTCAATGTACGGAGGAGTTTATCAAAGTATTCCGGCAGGGGTGCTGTGAATTCCATGTATTCTCCTGTCCTGGGATGGATGAACCCCAGTACGCCGGCATGAAGGGTCTGGCCGCAGAGTCCGCTTATGGGACACCTGGCAGGCCCGTACACAGCGTCCCCCAGCAGGGGATGGCGTATGCTGGCCATATGGACGCGAATCTGGTGGGTACGGCCTGTTTCCAGCCTGCACTCCACATGGGTGTACTGCCTGAACCGGTTCAGGACCCTGTAATGGGTTACGGCATCCTTGCCGTTCTGGTAGTTGATGCTCATTTTCTTGCGCTCCACCGGATGGCGGCCAATGGGAGCGTCCACAGTCCCCTCATCCTCCGCAATAACGCCATGTACAATGGCCTGGTACCTGCGGGTAATGGAATGTTCTTTGAGCTGGGCGGCAATGGAGCTGTGTGCCATATCATTCTTACATGCAATGATGACCCCTGTGGTATCCATATCGATTCGGTGCACAATACCCGGACGAATGACTCCGCTGATGCCGGACAGCTGGTCCCTGCAATGGTACATAAGGCCGTTTACAAGGGTATGGCTGTAATGTCCTGCTGCCGGGTGCACCACCATGCCTTTGGGTTTGTTGATGAGGATGACATCCTGGTCCTCGTAGAGGATGTCCAGGTCCATGGGCTCCGCATCAATCTCCGGCTCCACGGCTTCCGGCACCTCCAGCTCAATCCGGTCCTCTTCCACCACAATATAGCTTGCCTTCACGCCCTGGCCGTTAACCAGGACCTGCCCTGATTTAAGGAGCTTCTGGATGTAGGAGCGGCTTAAATCAGGGCAGGCTTCAGCAAGGTATTTATCGATACGCACATGGTCCTCCATATCCGTGGGATAAAATTCCTGTTTCAAAGGGATATGTCCTCCTGTCTGATTATATTCATGGTTTGTCTGGCAATGTTGCTGCTGATACGTCTGTTAATGTTTTTTGAATGAGAAACATGCCATGTCCTCATCCTTGTAATAAAACATAATTAAAAACACAAGACAGGCAGCGCCCACCGTGACATAGCAGTCAGCCACATTGAAAATAGGGAAATTAATCAGTTTAAAATACAGGAAATCCACCACATATCCCTGGCTGACACGGTCAATCATATTCCCCACAGCGCCAGCGCTTATCATCATCAGGCACACAGCCAGGGGACGGTATCTGCCCTCCGGCGGCATCTTCCATATGAGATAAGCCACTGCGCCCAGCACAAGGACTGCAATGAGAAAGAAGAAAAGCTGCTTCTCCTGCATCATCCCGAATGCAGCGCCCCTGTTCTCCGAATAGTAGAACTCGAATACACCATTCCAGATAACAAAAGGCTTCTGCCCCTTTAAGGATTGGACGGCCAGTCCCTTGGTCCACTGGTCCAGGCCGACCAGGATGGCGAAGCCAATCAGGAAGCTGATAATCAGGGATTGCTTCTGTTTTGTCATTATGCCTGACCTCCTATCACATCAAAACCGGCCTTCATCTCATCTGCCGTGACAGTCTTGTCCACATAAGCCTGACCAATGGAATTAAGCAGGACAAAACGGATGACGCCGGCTTCCGTCTTTTTATCACTCTGGGTGGTCATAAGGACCCGTTCCCAGGCAAGGCCCGGCGCTGCGGCAGGAATTCCGAAGGAAAGAAAGGTGTTCCTGATATCCGCTGCCTCTTCCGCCGTAAGCATGCCCCTGAGCTGGGATATGCGCGCTGCCGCAATACAGCCCAGTCCCACGCAGTGGCCGTGGTGCATGGTGAAATTCTCCAGCTTCTCAACCGCATGGCCCAGGGTATGGCCGAAATTCAGAAGCGCTCTCTCCCCCTGCTCCGTGGGATCCTGCTCCACAACACGCTTTTTAATCATACAGCTCTCGTAAACCATGGCCTGGCACAGAGCCGGCTCCCTGGAAACTATGCCCTCACGGTTATCCTTCAGCCACTGGTAATACTCCTTGTTCTTGATCAAGCCGTGCTTCACCACCTCGCCCATGCCGGAGGAGAATTGTTCCTCAGTAAGGGTTAAAAGGGTGCTCAGGTTCGCATAAACCAGCCTGGGCATATGAAAAACGCCTACCATGTTTTTATAGGCATCAAAGTCCACGCCGGTCTTACCGCCGATACTGGAATCCACCTGCGAAAGGAGGGTGGTCGGGATCTGAATAAAGTCAATTCCCCTGAGGTAAGTGGCGGCTGCAAAACCGCATAAATCACCTACCACACCGCCGCCCAGGGCAGCCAGCATGTCCTTTCTGTCAAAATGCTCCAGAATCAGGTGTTCATACAGGTTCTGCACCGTATCCAGATGTTTATTCTCCTCCCCTGCCGGGAAGGTAAAGACCGAAACAGCCTTGCAGCATCCGGACAGAATGGAGCGCACTTCCTCCAGATAAAGGGGCGCCACATTGGAGTCCGTCACGATGCAAATTTTGTGTTCCTTAACAGGAAGGCAGGATACTGCCTCCTTTAAACCGTCAAAGGATTGGGCCAGTACAATATCGTAGACAGCCTCCCCATCCCTGCATACATTTATCCTGTCAGCCATGCCAGTGTCCTCCTGATTTTATACAACAAATCGGCAGACACACCAGGTCTGCCGCATACCTATCCCCTGTACAGGGACTTCTTTTTCCTTGTAAATTACAAATGGATATTGAGTCCTGAAACGTCCATGCCCATGGCGCCGCCTGCGGCCAGAATGTCCTGGAAATCTCCGGACAGTTCCACGGAATCAGGTGTTGCGATGAAGATATAATTAGATATCTTCTGCAGATTGCCGTTCATGGAATAGGTGGCTCCTGAGGTGAAATCTATGATTCTCTGAGCCACTTCTGTATGTATACCCTCCATATTCAGTACCACTGCCTTGCCAGCCAGAAGGTAATCACAGATGTCTCTGGAATCCTCCATGGATGTGGGTTTAATCATTGTCACTTCCATGCTGCGTCTCATAGGTACTACTTTGGGATTGGATCTTCCTAAAAACCGGGGCTTGTCCTGCTCCTCCTCATCATCATATTCCGTATTCTTCTTTGAGAACAGTCCCTTGCGCGGGGCCTCCTCTTCAAAGTCATCGTCCAGGTAGTAATCATCCTCTTCCTCATCAGGATTTAATCTCATGGTATCCATTAACTTACCTAACAGACTCATCTTACACTCTCCAATCTCTATATGAAGTGCTTACCGGGGGAAACACCTTATCGTGCACCGAAAATACCGGTGCCGACCCTGACCATGGTTGCTCCTTCTTCAATGGCAACCTCGTAATCCCCAGTCATTCCCATTGAGAGCACACTCATAGTAACATTATCAATGTTTTTGCTACCTATGTCAACAGCAAATTCAAATAATTTTTTAAAAATTCCACGATTTTCTTCTGGATTATCTACAAAAGGCGCAATTGTCATAAGCCCCTTAATGTGCACATGGGAGAAATCCTTAATCTGCATGATGGCATCCTCCACCTCTTCCATAAGGAACCCGTATTTGCTCTCCTCACGGGCCACATTGACCTCCAAAAGAATGTCTACATCCAGCCCCAGCTTTGCCGCGTCTGTCTCAATCTGCTGCGCCAGGCGCAGAGAGTCCACGGAGTGAATCAGTACGGCCTTGTCAATGACCTGATGGACCTTGTTGCGCTGCAGATGTCCAATCATGTGCCAGCGGATATCTTCCGGAAGCTCCGGTTTCTTGTTCAGGATTTCCTGTACCTTGTTCTCACCGAAATCCCTGGTCCCCGCGTCATAAGCCTCCATAAGCATGGGAATGGGTTTTGTCTTGCTGACTGCGATGAGTGTCACTTCCTCAGGACTTCTTCCCGCCCTGCGGCAGGCATCTTCAATATGTTTTCTTACTTCTCCCAGCTGATTTTTTATCATATTGTTTTCCTCCCTTACTGGTACAGCAGCTGTCCTTCCTCCACCATGGAGGCATCCAGTACGATATGATCGTACACGGACAAGCCGTATTTCATGTTCTTACGCACAGTATAATATTCGCTGTTGGAATCCAGTATATCAATTTGTTTAAAAATAGTATAGCCTTTATTAATATTGTAAACACCCTTCAGGGAAGCAGTCCTTCCAATCTGGTATCGGTCCGATGACTCGGGCCTGACCACGTAATCCCCTGCTTTAAAACCGTTCTCCTTCCCCATGTCCACGTAATAAAATTCATCGTCCGAATAGTAGACCGTTGTGGGGACGAATACAATGGATGTGCCGTTTTCCGTATAAACTTCCTTATAAAAACCATCCTCTGAGGAATCGCCGCCCTGGGTCATGTATTCCAGGGGGATAAGATAAAAGTTCTTGTCCGTTACCGCGCTGACAGGAATCTTGAGGCCGTCGGCCTTATCTACTTTTATCTCAAAATCCACAAAGCGGTCCGAGATAAACTGTTCCATATATTTTGAGAAATCCAGTTTTCCATAGGCAGCCCCGTCCTTTCCCGTAAAGGTGGAATAGGCGGCCGGTGTGCTGAGGGAATAGTCGCGGAACACGACACGTAAGGCGGTCTTGTCATTATAAAGGGCCGCATCCTCGTCGCTCAGCGGAAACACAATGGACCATTTTTCCGAGGTAACAATTTTATAGGCGGGGGAGCCGCTGTCAATCAGGTCCCCTGATTTATGTATTGTCTTTACGTAGGTGCTCCGGTCAAAATCAGCGGCATCCACGTCTGACGTTGTCATGGATTCAAAGGAATCAATGCCGTAGGATACCACGCCGGATACATCGGAGCGGACCTGCTCAAATACAGCTCCTGACTGCTCCGCAAGCTTGTCCAGCTGGTCCAGCGTGCTGAAACTGGAATACTCCATCACTGAGGCATCAAGGGAAATCCTGGCGTCATAGATGGTTCCAAAATCCTGGTTTTGGAAGGACAGAACAAAGGATGTAAGCTGTTTTTTCAGGTCCGATAAGCTGTCATCGGAAAGGGATGTGCCTTCCTCGGCGTTCTCCTTTAACAGTGCCTCCAGGTTTCCTGTCTCGTCCAGGGAATAAATACGGCTTCCCACAGAAGCACGTTTTCCCTCCCGCAGATAATAGTTGATATAGCCGGAGCGGTCTGCTGTTCGCACCTGCTCCTCACGGAGAATCAGCCCGTTGTAGATTCGGTTATTGACGATGCCGCCGTCCACCACCTCATAAAACTGGATCTTCTCCCGCTTCAGATACGTATAAACGCTGAATACCAGATAGATGAATATGATAAAGAAGATAATCATACCCACATTGATGTTGAGAGGCCTGCGGTAACGTATGACTTTTTTGCTTTTCTTTTTGGCCATAAATCCGGCCTCCTTTTACAAAATACACATCACTTCACAAAAAGCTGCCCTCCATACCAGGCATTTTAATCCCAGCAGGTTGGCAGCCTATAAGTCCTGTCTGTATTTTATCACAGAAAATGTATCATTACAATGAAATAATCACATCGCCCTTAGCACACTCAGGAAGCTCCGCAGCGTCCATGGAAATACTTAACACAAAGGTTATATGGTATTTTTCACCGATATTTTTCAATGTCATATATGTATCAGAAATGTCTGCTCCCTCCAGACATGACAGCTTTAAAAAGCTATCCAGGTACATGGTCTCCAAATCGTGATCCTGAGAGATAATACCACAGATAAATCCTAAAAATCCATCGCTGTTTGTAAGTGGGAATTCATTGACATTAATGAGACGAATCTTGTTGTTTAATTCATACATATGCTGGGCACTCTTATCCAGATATACGACAGTGCCGTTGGCCCCCTTGATTGCTGCATTGGCCATATCTAACAGATGTTTGGTCTTACCTTTACCTTTTTTTCCTGCAATAATCTGAACCATACCAATCTCCTCCTTGAGTTATATATGTTGTATAAAAAATCAATTAAGATTACTCTAATTATAGTATAAATTCATAGAAAGCGCAATCACTATTTGACGATTTTAGAAATTATATTTGTCATGTTATCATATAGGCCGGGACGGCTGTCTGATTTTAATACAACAGATATATATTCCTTATCATCCTGGTCCCTGGTAGCCATGATGAGACAATAGCCGGCTGCGTTTGTAGTGCCTGTCTTTCCACCGAATACGGTCAGGCCTTCCGGCGTCTCCCGCTCCCGTGTCATAAACCAGTTCCCGCCTTTCCATGTCTTGGTGACGGCCTGGCTGTCCTTGTCGTGGTAGTTGGCCGTATAGGATGTGGTGCCCACAATCTGCCGGAATACCGGATATTTGAGTGCCTCATTGAAAATGAGGTACAGGTCATAGGCCGTGGTATAATGGTCCGGATCGTTGAGCCCGTGAGGGTTCACAAAATGAGTTCCGGTGGCCCCCAGACTGGCAGCCTCCTGATTCATCATGTCAGCGAACTTATCAATGCTGCCCGCAATGTGCACCGCGATTGCAGCGCCCGCATCATTGCCTGAAGGCAGCATGAGCCCATATAAAAGCTGTTCCAATGTCAGGGTATCTCCCGGCTTTATGCCGCACAGGGTGGCCCCGGATTCCGTGATGACGGCATCATCCGTCACAACTACCCTGGCGTTTAAATCACCGTTTTTAATGGCTACAAGGGCTGTCATCACCTTGGTGATGCTGGCCGGATACAGCCGTTCAAAGGCTTCCTTGCTGTAGAGTGTTTCCCTGCCGCTGATATCAAAAAGGGCAGCTGCCTCCGATGTCACGTAACTTTCGTCAAAGCTGTATTCATCCTCCACTACGCATAAATCCGAAGCAAAACCGTCTGCATAGCGCACGGTCCGGGACAGGCTGTCCTCCATGACCGGGATTCGCTCTTCCAGGCTGTAGGGTTCCTTGACGCCTGAAAGACAGCCCGTAGTGAAAAGAGCCACAGCCCCCAGAAGAAGCGCACACAGAAAGCTGCGCGTCCGCACTGCCTTCATTACCTGACTACCTCTCGCCATTCCATATCCCCTCTGTCAAGAGCCTTGATAAGCAGTTCGGCAGATGCCAGATTGGTGGCCAGGGGAATGTTGTAGATATCACACAGACGGACCACGTCGTTTACATCCGGCTCATGTGATTTCGGATTCTGCGGGTCACGTAAAAAGATGACCAAATCCATCTCATTGTGTTCAATCTGAGCTGCCATCTGCTGCATACCGCCCAGATGCCCTGCCAGATATTTGTGAATATTTAGATTAGCCACCTCTTCAATCAGGCGGCCTGTGGTGCCTGTTGCATACAGTGTGTTCTTGCTGAGTATTCCCCTGTATGCGATGCAGAAGTTCTGCATCAGTTTCTTTTTTGCGTCATGTGCAATCAAACCAATTGTCATATTAAATTAACCCTCCTTGGATTAGATATGTCTTGTTTCTCTCTGAAGCCCCACATTGAGCACCAGCCCGATTCCCATGAAAATACTGATCAGGGAACTGCTTCCGAAACTGATGAACGGAAGGGGAAGCCCTGTATTGGGAAAGATGCCTGTGGCAACCGCGATGTTGGCAAATGCCTGGAACGCAATCAGTGTTGCCATGCCCACACAGATAAGGCGGCCGGATAAATCCCTGGCCCGTGCAGCCATCATAAGACATTCATAAATTATCAATAAAAATAAGGCGATAACCACCACACAGCCGATGAACCCCAGCTCCTCGCCGATCACGGCAAAGATAAAGTCCGTCTGCTCCTCTGACAGGAAATTACCGTTCTTGACAGACGCTATGGTGGTATTGAAAAGTCCCTTGCCCTTTAGCTGGCCTGAACCGATGGCAATGATGGAGTTATTCTGCTGATAGCGGGCCTCTCCGTACTGGTCCGGATAAAACCAGGCCAGGATACGCCCTGCCTGATAATCCTTTATGAATGGAATCATACCGTGAAGCAGCAGGTAAACAAAGGTGGACATAACGGGGATGGTAACAGCCAGTGTTCCCGCAATCCACTTATAGCTTATGCCGCTTGCAAATACAATTCCCAGTACCATTACCATAATCACAAGACAGGTAGACAGATTCGGCTGTTCAAAGATCAATGCCGCCGGAATGGCAAAAAGTACGGCTGCGATGGCCACGGTGCTGACCTGATTAATCTTTTCCTGGTATTTCATGAAATACCAGGAAAAGGTTACGATAAGGCCTATCTTAACAAATTCCGATGGCTGAAGCTGGCCGATGGCCGGAACCTCAATCCACCGCCTGGCGTTGTTCACCACATTGCCCCAAATCAATACGGCCACAAGGCTTGCAATACACAGGCCGTATATGAGAGTACTGAAATTCAGGATTTTATGGTAATCCACCATGGAAAGACCAATGGCCACAGCCAGTCCTATGAACACTCCTAAAAGCTGCTTGTTGACTGCATCCGCGTTCATGTTTGTGGCGCTGCGGATAACCAGCACGCCGATGACATTGAGTACAATCATATAAAATATCAGCCGAAAATTAAAATGTCTGAAATCATAATCCAAAAACATATTTAATATAGCCCCTTGTTCGATATGGAACGAATCGGTATGTTGGCATGAAGCACAGGCAGTGTCCGGCAGCCGCCTTTTTTGGGACTGCCCTCTGTATCCATCTGTATCTGGACTTTGTCCTTTTCTATCTCCATATATTTGGAAATGGCGTGTATCACGTCATCTTTTATCATCAGTATCATCTCCGGTGAGCAGCCTGCCTTATCGGATACCAGCAAAAGCTTTAGCCGCATCTTAGCTGTCTCTCCGGAACGCCTGGTTTGAAACCCCTGGAACCATCTCACCTTGACACCATCCCTTCTATGCTCTCTTAAGTATTCCGCGCAGCCTGGCAAAAAAGGTTTCCGTCTCACCGGGATTTGTCATAGGTATGCTCTCTCCCAGTATCCTGCGGCAGATATCAAGATAAGCCTGTCCGGCCGTAGAGCCCAGTCCCACCAGAGGCTCTCCCTGGTTGGTGGAAATGACGATGTTCTCGTCATCGGGTACTGCTCCGATGATGTGTACTGCCAGAATGTCCGTCACATCGCTTAAGGACATCATGTCTCCCCTGCGGACCATGTCGGCCCGGATCCGGTTGACAATCAAGTCAATCTCGTCTATCTCCGCATGTTCCAGCAGACCGATGATACGGTCCGCGTCGCGGATGGCCGAGACTTCCGGCGTCGTGACCACCAGTGCCCTGTCAGCACCGGCTATGGCATTGTAGAATCCCTGTTCAATGCCTGCGGGACAATCTAACAGTATGTAGTCAAATTCTTCCCTCAGGTCATCAACCAGCTTTATCATCTGCTCCGGATTCACGGACGTCTTGTCCCGTGTCTGGGCCGAAGGCAGAAGGTATAGGTTCGGGTATCTTTTGTCTCTTATCAGGGCCTGCTTCATACGGCAGTTGCCTTCCACCACGTCTACAAGATTGTAGACAATGCGGTTCTCCAGTCCCATGACCACGTCCAGGTTGCGCAGGCCGATATCTGTATCAATCAGCACCACCCGCTTACCCAGGATAGCCAGTCCTGTTCCCACATTGGCAGAAGTAGTCGTCTTGCCTACCCCGCCTTTTCCAGAAGTAATCACAATGACCTCGCTCATGATGAAATCCTCCTGAAAATTACTTTACCTTCCTATTGTACATTAAATTTCGTAAATTTACCAGTATTTTTTTGGCATTAAGCAAAATTTAACATATTGTTTAGGAATGACTTTTTTAAAGACCGCATAACAATGGCCCCATCTTCCACCAGGGCTATCATGGGGCCCCGCCCCAGACGCTTGTTTCTCTCGTTGAAACGGCTGCTCAGATCCCCGATGCGGATTTGCAGGGGAGCCATGTCAAGGGCCAGGACAACGGCCTGTGGATTGCCGGACACGCCGGCTGTCACCGTACCCTTCAGCTCTCCCAGCACAATGACATTGCCCTTGGCCGTCACCCGGGCTCCGTGGTCCACATTTCCTATGATCACGATGCTGGCCTCGGATTCCAGGCAGTCTCCCCTCTTTAGTGTACCCCGGTAGAACTGTCCTGTCTGGGAATTCAGCTCCATCAGCTTATCATTCAGTGCTTTCTCACAGCGTTCAATCCGTTCCGCATCCGTGTCCAGAAGACAGAGGACTTCAATCTGCGAGTTCTTCGTAATCGTATCGACAATTGCAAATTCCTGGGCCGCAGTCAGTTCCCGTCCCTCCAGGGTCAGGGTCATCTGGACAGAGCCCCAGAAACGGGCGCTTTCCCTGAACTTTTTCCCGATGGCCTCCAAAAGCTCGCCAAAGGGCAGGTCAGGGTCCAAAATGACAGTCATTCCTGCCTTGCTGCTCTTAATTACAACTGCATTGTGCATACAATCACCTCTTTTGCTGGTTTAGTCACCAATATTTACATTTGATACACCTAATGCACCGGAGCTTTCTATCTGCTCCAGGGTGGTATATTCATAATAATACTCGTACACCTTTTTGCCAAGGGTTGCGGCGTTGGTTCCCGCATAACCGTAAGGAATATTTACAGTCACGGCAATTTCCGGATGGCTGTAAGGCGCAAAGGACACGAAGAAGGCATGGTTGGAGCGGCTCTTGTCCTCCTGGGCTGTTCCGGTTTTGCCCGCCACCTCCACCGGGAGATCGGAGAAAATGCTCTTGGCGGAGCTGTCCGTGATTACCCGGCGCATACCGGTCTGCACTGCGTCCCAGGTGCTGTCAGCCGCGTCCACATGGGAACTTACGGCAGGGGTATAGTCCTTAATCAGGTTCCCGTCAGAGTCGGTAAGTTTATCCAAAAGACTCAGCTCAAATACATTTCCCCGGTTGGCAAGGGCTGCCACATAGCGGGAAAGCTGGACATTGGTGTAGGAATGGGTGCCCTGTCCCATGGCGGAACGCTCCGGGTCCTCCGATGATATCTGGGGCTCGTTCTCGGAAATCTCCACACCTGATGTGTGGTCCAGGCCGAAAAGGGCAGCGTATTTGCGCAGGGTGGCAAGGCCCTGGTCCGGCGAATAGGTGCCGTCCGGCTTCATACAGAGCCTGTGGGCCAGTTCAGCAAAGAAGTAGTTGCAGGAGTTCTGTATGCCCTCCTCGATGTTCTCGCTGTTATGACGGCCGGGCCAGATCCAGCACTTGATAGGCTTGGAAATCTGATCGTATATACCGGTACACTCGATGGTGTCCTGGAGCCCTATCACGCCCTCTTCCAGGGCCGCTACAGCCGTGATGGGCTTAAAGGTGGAGCCCGGTGCCTTCTGGGCCTGGGTCGCGTTGTTGTACAGCGGTCTGGACATATCGTCCTGGAGCTGGCTGAAATAAGCCGCGTCCACGCTGCCTGACATCAGGTTATTGTCATAGCTGGGGTATGTTACCAGGGCCCGTACCTCTCCCGTCTTTACGTCCGTTACCACCACTCCGGCCGTACACGGGTCCAGGGCCAGCTGCGCCGGCGTCAGCTCCAGGTCGGATATCTTCTCCTTGATAAACTGGTAGGTGTAGGTGGAATCCCCCATCTGGAGGGCTGCTATGGCCTGGGCGTCATAAGTCAGGACGCCCTGTGCATAGAGGGCCAGACAGAGCTCACGGCCCGTTATGACCTCGTCATTAATCAGGTAACGGAACATGCGCTTTGTGAATTTATTGTCGCTGCGCAGGGATTCGATGACATGGTCCACCAGCTGGGTGAATATGTCATCGGCATCGGAATATTTGCTGGTCACGTCCAGACGGGTGGTGTCCACCCAGTTTCCCGCGATCCCGCTGTAGATATAATCCCTCAGGCTGATGGTGCCCTCTCTCCACGCCTGGTATTCCGGCGAGGACTGATCAATCTTATCCTTCTGTATGATTCCTACGGAGCCGTCAGACAGATAAGCATAGATATAATTCATATAAGTAGCCATGTCCTTGGGAAGATCGTTCATGGCCAGGGCATGGGAGCTGAGAAGCTCGTTCCGTATCGCCGCAAGTATCTGCTCCCTGGATGCCTCGTATTTGCTGTAAATCTGTTTTTCAATGTCAGACGCCCCCTCCTGGGACATATCCATCAGGGACAGCACATTGTTGTTAATCAGCTGGTAATAGGCGTCCTTCACAGGAATGGGTATCTTGGAAGGGTCATAGGTCTTGTTGGGATCCAAATCATCATACTGGAGATGGTAGCTGATGATACCGGCCAGCTGCTGCTCAATCAGCTTGTAAATGGCAATCTGCAGGTCCCGGTCAATGGTCAGGTATACATCGTCCCCGGCCTTGGCGTCCGTCTTTTCAATGATTTCACGGGGACGTCCCATGTTGTCCACATACATCCTGGAGTAGCCTTTTTCACCCTGAAGCTCCAGCTCCATGGATTTTTCGATTCCGATACGGCCAACGATATCATTGAGATCGTATTTGTCCGGGGCGTCCTCCGGCAGGCCGGCAGCCTCGTCGGACTGATGCCACTGCTCGTTCAGGGTGGACAGCTGGTCCTCCTGAACCTTGCCGGTATAACCGATAATAGGGGCAAAATAGATACTGTCCACATACTTGCGCACATAGGACTGCTCCACTTTGACGCCCTTTAAGTCCGCGGCGTTTTCATTGATTTCCACCATGGTCTCATTGCTGATATTGGTGGCAACGGTGGTGGTCTCGTACTTCTGGTATTCGGTCAGCTTCATGGTGTAGATAATGTTTATCATTCCAAGGGCAATGTTGTCCGGTATGACCAGGGGATTGCCTTTTTCGTCCTTCATCTTATCCAGCTCGTAGTCCACCTTTTTGCGCTCAAATGCCTCTCTGGCTGTGATGTTGGTGGGATACCTGCCCTTTGGGTCGTTGAGGCCGGTGGTGGAAGAAAGACCGTAAAAATTCAGGAAGAAGCGGGTCCTGGCGGAATCAGAGCTGGATGTAAAGAACATCTCGCCGTTCTGGTCAAGGGCAATCTCGAATTTTCCTTCCACGGTCTCCCCGCGCCGGTCCAGTATCCGTACCAGGCGGTACAGCATCTGGTTGCGGGAACTGGGACGGGGATAATCCCCTAAATCCTGTATGGTGACGGAATAAGCCAGCTCATTATAAGCCAGCCGGTTGCCGTTCCTGTCAAAGATGTTGCCCCTGGATCCCGGTGTGGTGACGCTTTTTTCCGTCCTCTGCATATAGGTTTCCTGGTATTCGCTTCCGTCCAGAATCTGCATCTGGAACAGCTTGCCCAACAGCCCGGCAAACATGACGGTAAATATTACGGAAAGCGCAAAGAGCCGTGAGCTGAACAGCTTTTTGAAAAATTCTTTTACTATTTCTAACAGTTCGTCAAACAAGTTTTGTGTCTCTCCTTTTTCCTATATCCTCCACGCGTCTGCTGGCGGAAAGGAACAGCCTGTAAATCAAAAGGGTGGTAACTGCGGTAAATATAATCTCCGGAAGCATGATGTTCCTGAAATAATAAGGAAGGTTCAGACGTCCGCGGATTAAGAAACGGAAGACGTATATATATATGCTGTACCAGATTCCGTTGAAAATGCTGAGTATCAGCGGTAGGGTGATGTAGTCTTCATAGTAGTATTTGGTAAAGATACCGTTGGCATAGCCGATATAAATATATATCAGGGTATAAAAACCAAAGGGCCCGCTGTAGAAAAGATCCAGTAAAAGGCCTGAAAGGACGCCGTAAAACATCCCCGCGTTTTTCCCGTGGATAAAACCAAAGGAAAACGTAAGGATCAAAAGCAGATTGGGCGATGCCGACAAAAACGGAAGCAGGGGAAATACACAGTTCTGCACCGTAAATGCCAGCACGATAAACAATATATTGATAAGTACCTGTTTTATCTTTGCTTGAATCACTGGACAGCCGCCTCTCCTGTATCTTTGATATCCGTAATGATCAGCACTTCCTGCAGGTTATTAAAATCAGCCACCGGAATCAGATAGCCTGACTGGGTCAGGTGATCCGGGTCAATGGAGACATCCGCAGCGTATCCCACCAGGATTCCCGGAAGGAACTTGGTGCTGATGTTGGAGGTAACTATCTGATCGCCGTCCCTGAGGACGGCATCCTTTGAAAAATCCGTAAGCTTGAGACGCCCCTCCTCATAGAGAGTCAGATCTCCTGCCACAATACAGTTATAGGAGGAATCCAGCTTCATGGCACCCACCCGGCTGGAATCGTCTATGATGGAACGCACCGTGGCGTAATTGGCGCCCACATCCGTCACAATACCCACCAGACCGCCGTCGGCCACTACGTTCATGTCCACGGCCACTCCATCGGCGGAACCCTTGTTGATACGGAACACCTGGAACCATTTTTCCGAGTCGCGGGCAATGACCCTGGCCCCGATTTTATCATACTGCATGTAATTCTGGTCCAGCTCGTAGAGCTTCCTTAAGCGGTCCAGCTCAAACTGTTCCGCCTGCAGACGGTTATTGTCCTCTGTGAGCTGTACAATCTGTGTTTTCAGCTCCTCATTTTCCCGCAGCGCGTCTTTTAAGCTGCCGTAATCCTTTAACTCGTTATAGATGCCGGTACCCACTGCGTTGACTCCTGTCTGAATGGGAATCAGAAAATAACCCACACCGGTGCGCAGGGGTTCCATGATGCCGTCCTTCAGGGATGTGATGCAGATGAGTAGCACGCACAGCACCGTAAGTCCTGCCAGAATATATTTACTGCGTTTGGTTTCCATGGATAAACTTCCTCTTACATTAAATTCTCTTCGCGGAAACTGAGATAGCGCCTGTCTCCGATGACAACATGATCGATCAGTGTGATTCCCACCAATTCTCCCGCTTCCTTCAGACGTTTGGTGAGCAGCATGTCCGCTCTGCTGGGGGTGGGATCTCCGCTGGGATGATTGTGAACCAACACCATGGACACGGCCCGGCACCTGAGCCCCTCTATGAGTACTTCCCGGGGCGTCATGACAGATGCGTTTACCGTCCCTCTGGCCATGATTTGATCACGAATCATGGCCTGCTTTGTATTCAGGAACATGACGCGGATTTCCTCCTGCTCCAGATGGCGCATATCTTCCATATAATAGTCAGATATTTCCTCCGGATGCCCAAAGTAAAGGGCGTGCTCGCTGGCCTTCCGCTTCCAGATGCGTTTCGACAGCTCTCCTATACAAAGCAGCTGGACCCCCTTTACCTTCCCCACACCCTTGATTCCCATAAAGTCATCCAGGGAGTGGTGCAAAAGGCCCAGAAGGCCGTCTCCGGGGTTTCCAAGAGCCAGCAGGCTGTCTGCCAGGTTCAGGGAGTTTCCCTCCCTGCTTCCGGTGCGCAGAATGACTGCCAGAAGCTCTGTGTCGGACAGGCTGTCCGGTCCCAGACGCAGACATTTTTCATAGGGGCGGTCCTTGTGGGGCAAATCCTTAATTCTTATTCTTTCCATCTCTCTCCTAACTACGCACCTCTCCAAGCACAAAGTCAGGAAAATTATATATACCGGTAAATGATGAGTGCCACTGCCACGCCGATGATGCTGGCCATGGTAATCTTGATGGTCAGTCCGAAGGTGATGACCAGGATGCCGAAATTAATTACCAGAGGCGAATCCAGCCCAAAGGATTGTCCGAAATTCAGCCAGTTCAGCCAGGAAATCCCTTCTGCCAGCTGTCCCATGAAGCCGCCCAGGACAATGCCTGTCAGCAGCATGATTAAAAGTATCCAGAAATTCTTGTAATGCATGTGTCTTACCCTCCGGTCAGCCAGGCCAAGCCCCTGGTCCCCAGGACCCGGGTTCGGCCTAATTAGTATATATTACCATAAGTTTCCTGGGGTGTCATCTTAAGATTTTCAAAACCCCGTCATCCGACAGCTGCTGTAATGACTTGAGTATTCCCAGCTTGGCGTGGTACCAGGTCAGTCCCCCCTGGAAATACACGGCATAAGGCGGCTTAATGGGGCCGTCAGCTGAGAGCTCAATGGAGGAGCCCTGGACAAAAGCGCCTGCCGCCATAATAACAGGGCTGTCGTATCCCGGCATGTCCCATGGTTCAGGCGTCACGTAGCTGTCCACCGGCGCGGCTGCCTGGATTCCCCTGCAGAAGGATATGACTCCCTCAGGGGTGCCAAAGGTGATGGCCTGGATGATGTCATGACGGGATTCACTGCCGTTCGGCACCACTGCGCAGCCCAGTCGCTCATAAATGCTGGCTGCGAATATGGCGCCCTTCAGTGCTCCCGACACCACAACCGGTGAAAGAAAAAGTCCCTGGTAGAGCTGCTGGTTTAACCCCAGGCTGGCTCCCACCTCCTTACCCAGTCCGGGAGCGCTTAAGCGATAGGAGGCCCGTTCTATACAGTCCTTCCTGCCCACAATATAACCGCCGATGGGAGCCAGTCCGCCGCCGGGATTTTTAATCAGGGAGCCCACAATCATATCCGCCCCCACATCGGTTGGCTCAATGGTTTCCACAAACTCTCCGTAGCAGTTGTCCACCATGCAGATGACGTCCGGTTTTATGTTCTTGATGAAGGAAATCAATTCTCCAATCCGCTTCACAGACAAGGTGGGACGGGCGGCATAGCCCTTAGAACGCTGTATGGTCACCAGCTTTGTCTTTTCATTTAAGGCTGCCGCAATGCCTTCATAGTCAAAGGAACCGTCCTCAAGCAGTTCCACCTGGCGGTAGGACACCCCGTATTCCTTAAGGGATCCAACAGAATCCCTGATTCCGATGACTTCCTCCAGGGTGTCATAGGGCTTGCCCACAGGCGACAAAAGCTCGTCCCCGGGACGCAGGTTGCCAGACAGGGCCACATGAAGGGCGTGGGTGCCGCTCATGAGCTGAGGACGCACAAGGGCGCTCTCGCCGTGGAATACGCTGGCGTACACATCCTCCAGGGTATCACGTCCCAGGTCATTGTAACCGTAGCCGGTGGTGGCTGCAAAGTGGATGTCGCTGACACGGTTGTCCTGCATTCCCTTGATGACCTTCATCTGATTGTATTCCGCCACCGCATCAATGGACTCAAAGCGTTCCTTCAGCGTTTGTTCCGTTTCTGCCGCAAATTCCCTGACTTCCCGTCTGATGCCAAGGCTTTCGTACATCTGGTTCATTTCATTTATATCCATTGGTTTTTAATCCTCCGTTTTCCGGTTTGTTATTGTAGCACGATTCCCTGCTTTGCGCAATCCTCTAATATCCGTTCCAGGACCTTTGAAACATCCCCTCCGAACTCAGGAAGATTCAAAAAACGCACCTCTCTCTCCCGTTTGAACCAGGTAAGCTGGCGTTTTGCAAAATGTCTTGTATCGCGCTTCAGTATATATACAGCCTCCTCCAGGCTGCATCTGCCCTCCAGATAGTCCAGAATCTCCTTATATCCCAGTCCCTGCATGGAGGTATGGCCTCTCCGGCAGCCCATATCCCTCAATGCCTTAACTTCCTCCACCAGTCCCTGCTCCACCATCAGGTCTACCCTGCGGTCAATTCTCTCATAGAGCAGGGCCCGGTCCGTGTTCAGAACATAGTAAAGGAAATTGTAGGGGGATTTCTTTTCCCTCTCCTGCTGGTTATGGAGGGAAATCTTCTCCCCTGTCTGGCGGAAATATTCAATGGCCCGGATGACACGCTTTATATTGTTGGCATGGATTTGAACGGCTGCCTCCGGATCCACCTGGCGGAGCATGGAGTGAAGAAGCCGGGGAGCCCTCTCTCCCTCCCGCTCAGCCAGGGCTTCCAGTTCCCTGCGGACAGGGCTGTCGTCCTCGTTTTCCTTAAAATCAATATCGTACAGCAGGGCCTGTATATAAAAACCGGTTCCTCCGGCAATGACAGGGATACGGCCGTGGCTGTAAATCTCCCTCAGGGCCTCCTTGGCCATCTGCTGGAAGGTGACCACGTTAAAGGGCTCCTGCGGATCCAGCACATCAATGAGATAATGGGGAACGCCGTCCATTTCCATGGGAGTCACCTTGGCTGAGCCGATATCCATGTGTCTGTATACCTGCATGGAATCCGCGCTGATGATTTCCCCGCCAACGGCCTTTGCCAGCCGGATGGAAAGGGCGGTCTTCCCCACTGCCGTGGGGCCTGTGAGGACAATGAGCGGCTGCTTCATATGATAAAGGCTCCTTTCAGACAATGCGTTTGAATTTTTTCTCCAGCTCATACTTGCTCATGGAGATGATGGTAGGCCTGCCGTGGGGGCAGGCATAGGGATTTTCCAGGTCCAGAAGCTGGTCAATGAGCACATTGGCCTCCTGGAAGGACATGGTATGATGTCCTTTAACTGCTGCCTTGCAGGACATGGAGGCCACCTTTTCATAGATAATGTCCGGGTTATGTACAGACATATCCTCCGAAAGCCCGTCGATCATCTCTGTCAGCAGTTCCTTCTTGGCAATGGAAAACAGGTTGGCAGGCACACCGCGCACCGCGTATTCCCTGCCGCCAAAGGGTTCTATCTCAAAACCGATTCCCGTGAAATAATCCATGTATTTCTTCAGGAGAAGTTCTTCATTCATGTTCAGCGTAAGGATAATGGGCGGGTCCACCATCTGCATGTCATACTGCCGCATCTTTAAGGACTTTACGGTATTCTCGTAGAGCACCTTTTCATGAGCGGCATGCTGGTCAATAATGAACAGCTGTTCGTTGTACTCCACCATCCAGTAGGTGTCAAACAGCTGGCCGATAAGCTTGTGCTTCAATCTGGCCTTGGGGTCCAAAAGCTTTCCGTCAAACAGGTCCAGCTGTTCCGGCTCAGCGGCGCTGCCGGCGGATTGGCCAGAAGGGGTATCAGGTGTGTCAGAATTTACGCTGCCAGCACCTTTTTTTACACCGGCACCTTTTTCTGTATCCGTATCCATGCGGTCCTCCCGGACCGGAAGCTCTGTCTTGCAGGTTCCCTTCAGAGAATTAAGGGCGGCCGGAGAGACTGGACGGTTTTCCTGTTCTTTTTTTCTCTCCTTCAGCCAGTCAGGCATCAGCTCATTGACAAAGGAGGGCCTGGGCGGGGCTGACTGGGCGTAAACAGAACCGGAGGAGGATGGGCCGCCGGGGTGCACCTGGCCGGAGTTTGCAGCGGTTTTCCGGCTTAAGTTCTCCCGTCTGCGCACCTCGAAGGGCTCCGGGCGGGGAGCCAGCTTCTCTGCCAGCTGCCTGGCCTCCTTTTCCTGCCTGGCCTCAAGGCTTACCTGGGGAATCAGCTCCTTGTGGGCCAGGGCATTGCTGACAGCCCTTAACACTGCATTATACACCTTCTCCCCATCGGCAAAACGCAGTTCCATTTTAGTGGGATGCACATTCACGTCCAGGGTATCCGGCTCAATATGGAAATGCAGCATGGTAAAGGGGTACTTGTGCTGCATCATATAGGGTTTATATGCCTCCTCAATGGCCTTGGATATGATGGTGCTCTTGATATAACGGCCATTGATGAAATAATTCTCGTAATTCCGGTTGGACCTGGCTATGACCGGCTTGCCTGTAAATCCGGTGACTGTAATCCAGTCCTCGTTGATTTCCACCGGGAGAAGGTTTCCCGCAATCTCCCGTCCGAATACAGTATATATCAGGTCCTTCAGGTTGTGGTTTCCTGAGGTATAGAGCTTATTTTGATTGTTCTGTATGAATCGGATGGAAATATCCGGGTGGGAAAGGGCAATCTTTTCCACCAGGGCCGCCACATGGGCTCCCTCCGTCATGGGAGTCTTAAGGAATTTCTTCCGGGCAGGCGTGTTGTAAAACAGGCTGCGGGCAATGATGGTGGTTCCCTCAGGGGCGCCTATTTCATCCAGTCCCTTCTCAACCCCGCCTTCAATCTGGTACCGGGAACCGGTAAGGCTGTTCCCTGTCTTTGTAATCAGCTCCACCTGGGCCACGGCCGCTATACTGGCCAGGGCCTCGCCGCGAAAGCCCAGGGAGGATATGGTGAACAAATCCTCCACTGTCTTGATTTTACTTGTGGCGTGGCGCAGGAATGCCAGGGGAATCTCTTCCTTCGGGATGCCCCATCCGTTGTCAGTGACGCGAATCATGGAACAGCCGCCGTCCTTGATTTCCACGGTTACTGCGGTGGCATGGGCGTCGATGGCGTTTTCCAGCAGCTCCTTCACTACGGAAGCCGGCCGTTCAATGACCTCGCCGGCCGCAATTTTATTGATAGTGCTTTGGTCTAAAACAGTTATGTTGGCCATATTTAAGTTCCTTTCTGTCTGTTCTCAGCCAAAAAGTATCTCTAAAAGCCGGCCCCAATCTTAGATGGCAGGGCCGGCTTTATCAGTTGCTTTTTACAGGTATATAATCCCTGACCTGTATCCATTTCACCGACTTGCCGGAACGCTCTGAGAGAAACATCCGCAGGCCGTTTATGCAGACAGCGCCCATCTGTCTCTTATCCAGCAGATAGCCGCCGTGGTCCATGGTATACAACACCAGGCAGCGCGGTGTCTCGCATATGTGGGATATCTGGCTGTATGCGTGGACTGCCCTGCCTCCGGAAGTTCTGAAATAATTCCGGTAAAATTCATAGGTCACTGTAAGGGGTTCTCCATTTTTGACAAGAAAACGCTTCCATGCAGTGTCCAGCTGCATCCGGTTGGAACGGTCTGAATTAAAGAGGCCGCTGCGAATGAAGCCCGATCCCCTGGTGCGGACCAGATACGCCAGAATCAGAAAGATAATGGCAGCGGTAAGGGAATGAAAAATGCCAAATATGCGCAGGAGAATGGAAATTACGCAGCCGGCGCGGCATGTCCATAAGAGAGCCGTGAAGGTAAGCCACACCCAAAGGGGTGCAGACGGATTCAAATGTTTTTCCACGGAAACCATATGGTACAATGATTCCTGGTTCATCTTCATGTCAACCGTATAGCAGACGGACTGCGTCTCAGTCTGCTGGTCTTCTGTTATCATATCAGATTCCTTTTCCTTGCTGCACCGGCGGCCTTCCGCCCCAATACTGCATTACATAATGCAGTACGGTTTATCCCCTCTCTTTATATACAACAAAACCAGATAAAACACAAGCCCTTTTTACAGAACCATGGGCCTTGCCGGGTCAAGGGCATTACAAATCCATAAGACCCTCCAGAACATGGACCTCCATGCGCCTCTGTTCCAGGTCCACATTCAGGATACAGTCACCGATGGCGGGAAGCATCAGCTCCTTTCCGTCCTTCATGGCAACCACATACACATCATTGGCCCCTGTTTCCAGCACATCCTTAAGGGTTCCCAGTTCCACACCCTGGTCTGATACCACGGCGAGTCCAATCAGATCCGTGATGAAGTATTCATCGGGCGCAAGGTCCACGGCCTGATCCCTGGTAATCAGCAGGTCCCTGGACTTATATTTTTCTATTTCATTTATATTGTCATATCCCTTGAATTTGAGGATGACCATGTTCTTGAAGAATTTCACATGTTCGATTTCCATGGGAATATACTCTTTTCCAGTGTCAAGGATGACTTTCTTCAGCTCTTTGAAACGTTTGGCGTCATCTGTGGTGGGGAATACCTTTACTTCCCCTTTGATTCCGTGGGGGGAGGTTATGACTCCCACTCTCAGCATGTTTTCCATACACCTGTCACCTTTCTGTGGCAATAAATGAACCGCCAGCCCTGCGGCCAGCGGTCCTCAACTTGTCTGCTTACTGAATCTCAACGATTACTTTCTTGTCTTCCTTGGACGCAGCGGCCTTGACAACGGAACGGATTGCCTTTGCAATCCTGCCCTGCTTGCCGATGACCTTGCCCATGTCGGCGGGGGACACCTTAAGCTCAATCAAGGTATCCTCGCCCTTCATTGATTCGGTAACAACAACTTCTTCTGGGTTATCGACCAGTGCTTTCGCAATCACTTCGACTAATTCCTTCATCTTAACACCTCATTTTCAACTACTGAATGCCGGCGATTTTTAAGAGCTTTCCTACGGTCTCAGTTGGCTGTGCACCTGTTGCTAACCACTTCTTAGCTGCTTCCTCGTCAAATTTGATGACACTTGGTTCCCTGGTTGGGTCATAAGTGCCGATTTCCTCGATGAACTTACCATCCCTTGGGGATCTGGAATCAGCAACTACGATTCTATAGAAAGGAGCCTTCTTTTGTCCCATTCTTCTTAATCTCATCTTTACTGCCATGTGATTTCACCTCCTTGTGAATTTTTCTTATATTAGACATACAGGAGTATTCCTGTTTGACTAGCCTGGTCTGCGGATTGTATTGTCAGCATTCGGTGTCCTAAAAGGGCATCTTCATCTTGCCGCCCAGCAGTCCTCCCAGACCGCCGAATCCGCCTTTTCGCTTGCCGCCGCCCATAAGGCCCGGCATCTGCTTCATCATTTTCTTCATCTGGTCGAACTGTTTTACCAGACGGTTGACCTCGCTGACCTCCACGCCGGCGCCTTTTGCAATGCGCTGTTTTCTGGAAGGGTTTATGAGGTTTGGATTGGCTCTCTCCTCTTTTGTCATGGAGAGAATGATGGACTCTACTCTGTGCATGGATTTCTCACCTTCATCCATATCCGCACCGGACAGCTGGTTTCCCATGCCCGGCATCATGGAAAGGATACTTCCCATACCGCCCATCTTTTTAATCTGCTGCATCTGGGTCAGGAAGTCATTGTAATCGAATTCCGCCTTGCGCAGCTTCTGGCTCAGCTCCTTGGCCTGTTCCTCATCCACCTCGGCAGCCGCCTTCTCAATCAGAGACTGGATATCGCCCATTCCCAAGATTCTGGAGGCCATTCTGTCCGGGTAGAACTGTTCCAGGTCGGACAGCTTCTCGCCCATACCAACATATAGAATCGGTTTACCTGTGACTGCGCGGATGGAAAGGGCCGCGCCGCCTCTGGTATCGCCATCCAGCTTTGTGAGGATGACACCGTCAATACCTATCTTATCGTTAAATGTACCGGCCACATTCACCGCGTCCTGGCCGGTCATGGCGTCCACCACCAGTATGGTCTGGCAGACATCCAGATTGTCCTTTATCTCCACCAGCTCATCCATCATGGTTTCATCGATGTGGAGACGTCCCGCCGTATCCAGAATGACCACGTTAAGGCCGTTTTTGGATGCGTGTTCCACGGCCGCCTTTGCAATATCCACAGGCTTATTTTTGTTTCCCATGGAAAATACCGGAATGCCTACCCGGTCGCCGTTAATCTGCAGCTGCTCTATGGCAGCCGGCCGGTAGATGTCGCAGGCAGCTAACAGGGGCTTACGTCCCTTTGCCTTCATCTTGGCTGCAATCTTGGCCGTGGTCGTTGTCTTTCCTGCGCCCTGGAGACCAGCCATCATGATAATGCTGATTTCGCCGGAGGGCTTTAAGGAAATCTCAGTCGTCTCGGAACCCATGAGCTTTACCAGCTCCTCGGTCACGATTTTGATGACGGTCTGTCCCGGTGTCAGGCTCCCGAATACATCCTCGCCCACTGCCCGTTCCTGAACGGAGCCGATGAACTGCTTTACCACGCGGAAGCTTACATCTGCTTCCAGAAGCGCCATCTTTACTTCCTTTAATGCGGATTTTACATCGGCTTCGGAAAGACGGCCTTTACCGCGAAGGTTTTTGAATACATTTTGTAATTTATCGGATAAGCTTTCAAAAGCCATGAAATAATCCTCCTAAGGCTGCACTGCGTTTAATGAATCAATCATCAAAGTGTGCTGGTGATTTCCGCGGACAATCGCCGAATCTGGTCAATGAGGGCCATATCCCTGGTGCGTATGCATTCATCAGAGAGACGTTCCAGCTCACCGGCCATCTCCTTGATTTTCATGAACTTGGCTACCAGATGAAGCTTGGCCTCATAATCCTTTAGTATCTTGTCGCATCTTTTTATCAAATCGTGGACACCCTGACGGCTGATTCCCTGCTCTCCCGCTATCTCGCTGGGGGAAAGGTCACCGAACACCATGTCCTCGTATACCCTGCGCTGATGTTCTGTCAGCAGTTCTCCATAAAAATCATATAACAACCCCTGCTCCACAATCTTTTCCATTTCAACCACCTGTGCTATCATACACGATAGAAAAAGGATTGTCAAGCATTTTTACTTGACAATCCAAAAAAATCAGCAGCAAGATACATCAACAAAATATGACAGCGGCAGTGGTACACATTTTCCTGTCACTGGTAATAGACATTTTTGTTTACGGATATCAGCAGTATGGCAGCGATAAAGCATCCTATAATAAGCGTTCGGTATATCCCTGAAAAACGGGCGCCAACCTGGCTGTCAATGAGGCAGAACAGGATACTGCCAAACATCAGGATGGTGGGAAGCAGTACAAAAAACAGGTATTTTCCCTTGGAAACACTGTGGGGAGGCGGCGTGCACCGCACCAGCTTCACAAGGGGAAGCCTGGCAAGGCGGAAGCTGGGACCGAATGTTAAGGAAGCCTGATAAGCGATTCCCTCCAGCCGGACCAGGGCACAGGTGGATTCCAGCCGGATCGTCTCATAATTCAGATTCCTTCTGGCCGCGTAAAGGGCTGTCTCCCGCGCAAAGTCCTCCGGCGTCAGGATTTCCCCCTCAGGTTCAAAATAGATGTACTGGGAGTGGAGTTCCTTCTGAAACATCTTCCAGTCTTTCCTGATATCCTCCAGCCAGGTGTTTTCGCCATCTTCACGGCTGATTTCCTCCAGACATTGTTCCACGACCGAGGGTTTCAGCGTCTGCTGTTCTTCCAGTCTGGCACACATCTGTTCCAGCTTCTTTAACTGAGACATTTCCCCATCAATCCGGTCCAGGCGCATGCGCATCAGTTCGCTTAAGGTCAGCCTGCCCTCAAAAAGTCCGCGGATATCCCGGATGGGGATTCCCAGCTGCCGCAGAAAACGGATTTCCAGCAGACGCTCTATATCTTCCTCGCTGTAATCCCTGTAACGGTTTCCCTCCGTGCGCCGGGGAGCCAGAAGTTCCTCGCTCTCATAGTAACGTATATTCTTCCGGTCCAGGCCTGAACGTATTTCAGCTTCTTTCATCTTCATAAGCCCATCTCCTTTCTGTTTATGATTTGATTATAAGGTATCCAGCAGCTGTACAGTCAAGGGAAATTGTATATAAAAAGGGAAAACTGTTTTGTTTTCCCTTTCAAAGTCAATCATCCGTCCTGATAATATCTTTACACCTATAGATTCAGGAATAATTCCTATTATCGGTCGCAGAGAGGCTTGTAATTCTCTTCCTCCATAATGCTTGTATAGGCGGGACGTATAATCTTATCCATATTAATCAATTCCTCAATGCGGTGCGCGCTCCATCCCACAATTCTGGCAATTGCAAAGATTGGCGTGAACATTTCTTCCGGGATATCCAGCATGCTGTATACAAATCCACTGTAGAAGTCCACATTGGCACTGACGCCCTTGTAGATTCTGCGTTCCTCGGTTATAATCTTGGGGCCCAGCTCCTCAATCATGGAATAGAGGGCAAATTCTTCCATACGGCCTTTTTCCTCTGAAAGCTGGCGCACAAAACGTTTGAAAATCTCGGCACGGGGGTCTGACTTGGAATACACCGCATGGCCCATTCCATAGATAAGGCCCTTGCGGTCAAACGCCTCCTTGTGAAGCAGTTTCTTCAGATAGGATTCCACCTCATCCCTGTCCGTTACATCCTTTACTTCGTTCCTTAAATCCTGCATCATTTCCACTACCTTGATGTTGGCTCCGCCGTGCTTGGGTCCCTTTAAGGATGCCAGGGCAGCTGAGATGACGGAATATGTATCTGTGCCTGAGGAGGTAACCACATGGGTGGTGAAGGTGGAGTTGTTGCCGCCGCCATGCTCCATATGCAGGATTAACGCCAAATCCAGCACATGGGCTTCCACCTGTGAGTATTTCATGTCGGGCCTCAGAAGGCGGAGCAGATTCTCCGCTGTAGAGAGATTTTCGTCCGGGCGGTGAATGTACATGCTGCCGTCCCTCTCATAATGATTATAGGCATGGTAGCCATACACAGCCAGCATGGGCATTACGCTGATAAGCATCATGCACTGTCTGAGTACATTGGGAACGGTAATATCCCAGGCCTTCTCGTCATAGGAAGCCAGGGTAAGAATACTTTTGCTTAAGGATATCATCATATCTTTTGTCGGTGCTTTCATTACTACATCACGGACAAAATTTGTGGGAAGTGTACGGCTGAATGCCAGGCTTTCTTTAAATTTTGTAAGCTGATCTGCATTAGGAAGTTCTCCGAACAGAAGCAGGTATGCAATTTCTTCAAAACCATATCGGTTTTCTCTCACTACCCCGCCAATCAAATCATAGATATTATAACCTCTGTAAAATAGTTTTCCTTCGCAGGGGACCTTTACTCCATCCACTACTTTGTTGGCTTCGATTTTGGACACCTTCGTCAGACCCGCTACCACACCGTTTCCGTTTTTATCACGGAGCCCCCGCTTCACGTCGTACTTTTCATACAGCTCCAAATCAATCCTCTCATCACTCAGACAAATGTCTGACCACTGGCTCAAGTTGTCCATAAATTCCTTTGTTTCAATCATGCAGAACCTCTCCTTTCGACTGTTTGATTTTCTCTTATAAAATTCCTCCTGTAAAAGTGATATTTTTACTATTTTATTCCATTTTAAGATTTTTTGCAAACTTTTTTTAGTTTTTTGTATAAATATAAGTTCAAAACAGGAAAGATTCCTGCTCTATCACCTGTTTTTCAGCACAGATTTTGTCTATGAGGGGCTGAAGGAGCGGTTCGGTGGTCCGCTGCAATTTTTCCAGTTTACTGGTTTCTATGGGTTCACCGTAAGCCTTATACTGTTCATGCGTTTGTGTATCCATGAGATACGGCTGCAGATTTGGGAAGATGCGTTTCTTAATATATTGAAATATCTTGACTCCTCCATAATCCAAGTCGCCGGTGTGGAGATAGGTCGTCCCGCAGGAAGTCCGGATGCTGGACAGAACCCGTTCCAGATGAATCAGGAATGCACGCTCATCCGGTGAAAAGTATCCGTGTGAATATATGATTAGAGTCCCTTCCTCATAGGGCATGCTTTCATAATTCGCTTTATTCTCCACTGTAATCACCTTGGTAACGGACTGTTCCGGTGGGATAGATGCTTTCCTGAGTGTCTGGTTGTTAAAGACAAACCCGCAGGGAAACAGGGAAAGATTTATCTTGTTTCCTTCCAGTTCAATGACCAGGTTTCCTTTCACGGCTAACTCTTGGGCATAGCCGTTAATCAGGAGCTGGTCCAGCACCTGACAGTCATCCATGTCATCATTTACCGTGTCCAGATAAACCCTGGCGGCAGATAGGATTTTGGATTGCAGGTGATTTTCAAAGGCTTTGGAATTTCCCAGATATTTTTTGCTGAAAATCCTTTTATAGACTGGTTCCTGCAGACAATCTATGGCCTTGAAACAGGTAAACAGCAGTTCCCGCTTCGGGGTATCCAGTGCCTTTGGAACATCTCCTTTATCCAGACTCTGGAGAAAGGATTGGTAATAGCTGCGTATCCACTGGCTCTGTATCAAAGCAAGCTGTCGGTCCACCTCTTCTTTCAGTGCATTGACACGCTTGAACTTCGGTGTTTTTCCCAGACGTTGGTATATAGTCTCCATCTGTTCCAGGCGGTACCATACCTTTTCTGCCTCGGTTCCGTACTGATACCATTTGACCTTCAGCAGCCCCTCCTTTTCCAGCTTCATAAGCTGGTTCATAAAGTCCTGTTTTCCTGTTTCTTTAAAATCCTGTTCCCTGAATATGACGGAGCGGTTTCCGCTCATGCCCTCCTTCCAGTCCACAGTGCTGTTCTCGCATTTTCGGATAATACATTCCAGCGGTGCGTTCATAAAAGGCTTCCCATCCCTTTCTCATAATGACGTTCTCTATTATGTATCCGCAAACTCATTCCTATCTTCTTCATCCTGCATCAGCTCCACAAAACGCTCCCGTTCAAATTCCTGGATGGATATGGACTTCTTGTTGGGGTTTGCAAAGACAAAGGTCTTGTCCACGTTTTCCACGTAATTCTGGATTTTGTCATTGGTGGCACTGATGATGGCCTGGAACCCAAGTCCGCGGATCAATTCAATACAGCTGGCCACCTTCTCCCCGTCCATCTTGGAAAACGCTTCGTCCAGTACTACCAGCCGTATGGTTGGATTGCGCTCCACCTTAGAGGGAAGATTGATGCGGTAGGCCTGGGCAAAACTGGCCAGAAGGGCCACATACAGCGGGTTTTGGCCTTCTCCGCCTGAATTCTTCTTAATCATCTTGCTCAGCCGGATTTTGATAACCTCATCCTGATTCTGTATGAGCTGCTGCATGTCAAAGGACAGGTAGGTGCGGTAATCTGAATACTTATCCATGTTCCGCCATGCCTCGTCCATCTGATCCGGGGCGGCGTTTTCCGGGGGGATAAAAATGCTGATGAGTTCATTCATCAAATCCCCATACTGCTTTTCATGCTCAATGGTAAACAGGTCCATCTGGTTTTCATAGGAATAATTGAGGTCCGCCGGATTGATATCCAGTGAATCATCCATAAACATATCGTAGAATCGGCCGTCAGGTCCTTTGTTGCGGCCAATAATAAACTGGTACTTGTCCTTTCCGAAATCCAGGCGGCTGATGATGCGGTTCAGCTCATCCTTGCGGATCAGAGCCTCCCGGATTGCGCTGCGGATTTTATACATGAAGTCATCCCGGAAATGCTCTACCGCGGATTTGGCCTGTTCCGTGGCTTTCTGCTTGTATTCTTCCAGATTGTCGCATTTCAGGGCGCTTAAAAGGTGATCATAGACAGCGTTGTCTCTGGCGTTTACCGGGAAATTGCGGTTGGGATACGTCCGGATATAGCTGGTCCTGACCGTCAGAAGCTCCTGAAAGGCTGCTTCCCTGGCCTCAGACAGCTTGCTGCACCTGACAGTATAGGTTTCCTTTTCCCTGTCATAGCGCACCGTATCCCTGGAGGACAGATAGGCTGTCAGTTCATTGTCATAGTCAGGATTTTGCGTTAACTCCCGTTCCTTTGACGTGAGAACGGACTGGCTGTCAATGGACTTATTCCGGTATCCTTCTATCTCCCGCTCTTTATCGCGGATGAGTACATTCAGGCTGTCCCTCTCCCTCTTTTTGCCGTCGCAGAGCGTGATGACCGCCTGGCGGTCCCGTTCTAACTGGTCCACATTTTGCTCCTTTAAAAGCTCCAGCTTCTGTATCAGCTTTTTCTTTTCACGCTCCTTGGCCTTATAGCTGTTTATGTCCTTCAGCCAGTCCATGTATTCCGGGGGCTCAGCCGAGAGCCAGGGAAGCGCCAGGATTCTATGGGCTTCCCTGACCGTCTCCTCCAATGGCTTTTTCTTTTCATCCAGGGCCGCCAGCTCCTGCTCCAAAAGACGGATACGTCTCCGGACGCTGTCCTTGCCGATATAGGCGAATTTAGTATAGTTATCCGGGTTGATGTGCTGCAGGCGGAAGGTGTGGTAGAGCATGCAGCCGCTGGTGATGCCGATACGGCATTCCCTTAATTCATCTATGGTATCGCACTTGATGACCCTGCCAAGGAGCAGGTCCATATAGGGCCTTAAGTAGGATTCCCTCACAGTCACTTCCTCTGAGAGGGCGCCTTTTTGTACCTGGGGCTGGTTCTGGGATGCCTTTTCCGTGTCCAGCACAGCCACGTTGAAGTATTCTTTTTTATCCAGTTCCCCGTAGATTTCCAGGGCGGTCCTGGCGTATTTTGGAGCTACCACCAGATTTAATTTGTTATTTCCCAGATAGCCCTCCACTGCGCTGCGCCACTCATCTCTCTTTACATCCAGCAGATCGGCCAGCACATGCACATCCACGCTCTTACCCGTTTCCTCCAGGAGGCGGCGCTGGATGTAGCTCCGGGCATTCTCCAGGTATTTGGGATAGGCTTTGCTGCCGGAACGAAGCTTTTCCAGTTCATCCCTTGTCTGCTTTTCCTGCTTTTTGAGCTCCCTGAGTGCGGAAGACGCCTCCTGATGCTGCTTTTCCGTGTCTGAGCGCATGGATGCCATGGATTTTTTCAGGCGTTCCAATGTCTCCAGATCAATAGTGCGGTTTTCAAATTCCTCTATATCCCAAAGAGTCTGGTTGGAGGTGATGTCCTCTTCTTCCCAGCGCTTTAAGGCATCTGTGGCCTGCTGCCACCTGGCCTCGCTTTTTCCCAGCTGTTCCAGCAGTTCATTCAGGCTCTTAAGCTGGTTTTTAAGTTCCTCGTACCCAGTGGAGGCAATACGGCGCAGCAGCTCGTCGCTCTGCCGGGTCAGTTCTCCAATCTGTTCGTCCACGGAGCTTCTGGCCTGGATCTGCTTTTCCAGATCCTCTCCCGCCAGCTTTGCCTTGTGGGCCAGGGTGCGGACCTCTGACTGAAGCTGCAGAATCTCCAGTTTCTGCACAAAATAGGAAGATTTTTTGAGCTGCTGTTCCTTGTCAGCATAGCTTTGGAATCGGTCCTCAATCTGTTTTAAGGATTGGATTTCCGCACATGTATCCTCGATTTTCTTTCTCATGCGGCCGTACTGCATGACGCTTTCCTGCATGTCCTCGATATGGATGTCCTGTTCCATGCAGATGTATTCCTTAACAAAATCCTCCAGCTTGATGTTCATTCTGAACGGGATGGCCCGCTTGAAGAGAAGGGGGAATTTTTCGGAGTCCAGGCCGCCCAGGTAGGAATCATAGAGTATCCGGCGGAAACGCTCGTTGTGGGAGGTCAGGAAATACTCCTCCCTGTTGTAATTGGCCTGAAGATAGTCCTCTATTTCCACGATGGACATGGTCCGCTTCCCGCCCCTGTAGCCATTGTCCCACATGGGGCCTTTGTGCCAGAAGAAGCGGCGGGATATCTCATTGGTGGCGGTCTCCACATCAAAGACAATTCCCACGCAATGGCACTGGCCCGTATCGCTTCGTTTCAGCTCCAACACAATGGTGGAGGAGAAGTTCTGGTTGCGCAGATAGGAAAATTCGTTGTTGTCGCCGATATTTACCATACCTCTTAGGTATTCAATCAGGCTGCGGTCAGAGTCATCGGCAGCAGCCTTGTTGAAGAAGCCCCGGCCGTCCGTATTGGCGTAGAGCACAATCTGCATGGCGTCTATGACAGTGGACTTGCCGCTGCCGGAATGTCCGGTGAAAAAGTTGATTTCATCATTAAAGGACAGAGTCCTTTTCGTTATATAGTGCCAGTTATTCAAACATATCCTGGAAAGGGCGAGAAAACGATCATTTGCTATTTTCTGTTCCATGGTTCTCCTTCCTCTGCTGTCATATCATCCGCGTCTTCTTCCTCCAGTTCGGCCTTCAGCTGGACTCCGCTGTCATCCGTATCCTCATCAAAGGAGGAAAGAAGCTGGCGCACATCGTCTCCCATGAGCACCACGTTGACGCAGGGATATATTATCATGCGGCTTTCACTTTTTAAGTCCTCTAACAGATCCAAAGGTTCAATGACCTGGTATTTTTTCAGAAGGGTAACTGCCCGGCGTATATCCGTGAGGGCGGGCTGCTTCTTAAACAGCCTGTAATTTCCCAGCTTTTCGTGGATTTCACGCAGGGATGTATAGACGTTGACACTGGTGGAAACGCTTTCCATCTGTTCATCGTATATCAGCTTCAGCACCAGCAGGTACAGGGTGGCGAGACGGGGCAGCTTGTCACCCACCACATTTTCACCCTGGATGTACATGACGCCCATCTGGCTGTTTTCACGCAGCTCCACTCCGCTGATGGCAAAATAATTCTTGATGAATTCCAGGTGTTTGCTGCATACCCGGTAGTCTCTGTTGTACTGGAATCTTCCGGTACGCTTGTCATATTTATGTTCCAGTATGAACGTCTGGCGCCATAGGAGGCGGATGATTTCCGTCACTTCCGACTGCTCCGAGTGCATCAGATTGTCGTAGTAAGGGATGCTGTTTCCGGTGTATCCGACCGCGGGCGCGATGTCTGCCACGCTGTTTTCCAATTCCATGTTTTCCACTATTTTGTCCTCCTGACAAATACCAGCCGCGGATAGATATAGCCGCCGCTGTGTACCATTTCCGAATCTTCCTCTTCCACCTTATAAGGGCTCGTTCTCCTGGTGGAATAGTCATAGGCCAGTATCAGTTTTTCAAAGTCCTGGTCTGAATGTATGGTTTGTTCGTCCACCACCATTTTCCCGTCTGCCATGCTGCCTTCTATAAATGCTTCAATCTCCTTCTGGCTGTAACGGTTCCTGACCTTGTTCAGGTTCAGGACTTCCTCCATGGACAGTTCCTCGGATTCTTCCTCATCCTTTAACTGTTCCGTGAAATCCGCCTTGGTCTTACGGCGTTTGTACAGGGATTTTTCTGACAGTATGGTCATCTGGGACAGATTCATCCTGGCGCTTACAGCTGTCAGTTCATCTTCCGGACAGCCGTATTCCGACATATGGTTCAGAAGTTTGATTACAAGCCCCTTCATGTTGTCCTCCTGGTTTAACAGGTAATTGAGGCGTGTGACCGTTGCCTTGACATAACGGGTGTGCTCCTTGTCCATGTTGGAGATGCGGTGTTCGATATCGTCAAACCCACGCTCCAGCTGGTCCAGCTTCTCCACAATATCGTATTCTGTCAGGGGCGTCTTCTTCTGCCCCCTGGTTGAAGCCGCGCTTTTGGCGCACATTTTATTGATCCAGGAACTGTCCTCCCGCATGGCGGCTATCCAGGATTTAATGTCTGTCTTGTAGAGATAAAAATTGTCTGAGGTCTTTAATATATGATATTTTTTATTGACAATTTCCGTCACGTATCCTTCCAGGTGCTCCTTTAACAGGGTACCGTAATTCTTCTGTTCCAGCAGGCTGCCAAAGAACTTATCCATATTGTGAAGCATGTCCTGAAGGGACTTGTTCAGTTTTTTCGTGTTTACCAGAGCCGTATTTAACAGGCTGACGCTGGAGCGGGGGTCGTTTTTCAGAGAAAATAGAATGGCATAGACATTCTGGATATAAACCTGGGTCTCGTCCTCATCGTCGTTAGACAAACGGGAAAATGCCTCAATCATCACCGCGGCGTAATCCGGGAGGACGATGTTGACTGTCATACTGGCGTAATCATCCACCTTGCGGAGCCAGCCGGTCCGCAGCAGCCAGTTAAGAACCCTGGTGGCAGGCGGTTCCAGTTCATCCCAGTCATCCTCGGTCTCATCCTGCCATATGACATATTTTTTCCGGGAGAAATATTCACTTAAAAGCTGGATGCAGACTTCCCTGCTGAGGAAGTAATTGCTGTACTCGTACTCCTCGTTGATTTTAAGAAGGGCTTCTATGTAAGTAGACCGGTTAACAGAGCGGAACAGGCTCCAGAACCGGTCTGGTATTTCATTCATCAGTATCATTTACAAACCTCCGTATTTCCATATCATTATAGCAGGAATTACCGGAAGTGACAATCAGAAATCATTTCGCCCTTACCTTACCCTGACTCCAGAAGCCGGGCTTTCAGATACTCCAGAAGAACCGGCTGGATGTCCGGATAGGTCCAGTTATCGGGCGGTTCCCTAAACAGCGCTATGCGGGCTATCTCATACCCTTCAGGCATGGGTCCCAGTTCTGTGATATTGCCGTAATAGAGCATTCCGTAGTTTATGACAGGAGTGTCCGTGTCTTCCAAGGTCTCACGGACCGAATATGCGCTTAACGGCGTCAGGGTGAAGCAGGCTGCCCCGGTCTCTTCGTATAATTCCCTGCGGGCCGTGTGTTCTATCGTTTCACCTGCTTCCCTGCGGCCTCCGGGACACTCGTAGGTATCCCGTTCCCTGTGCTGGCAGAACAGCCATTTGCCCCGGTATCTGGACAGGATGACTGCAAACTTCAGCAGGGAATCATCCACTGTGTTGTGAAATTCGACGTTTATCATGTAGTCGTTTCCTCGGTTTTACAATAAACGTGCATACAGCTCTCTAAATTCTTTCTCCGAAAGTCTTAACTCTGTTTCGTTATAATAAGGAGCACCATCTCTGATTCCGAATTCAAGAGCAGTAGGTCCATCCAAGTAGTAAGCTTTATATGCGTAGTTAATCGGTTCTGCCTGTCGGACATAATCTACTAAAGCCTTTGCTGCCTTTCTGGATTTTTCGTCCGACATACCACCAACTGCGGGGCCTGAGCCTGCGCAGTAAATATTTAAGTAAACTTCTTCCACTTCTTCCGATGCCGCCAGAATGCAGTATGAAAAAAGATTCTCCAGATTTTCCGTCTTATAGATTGGTTGACCAAATAACGCTTCGATTTTACCGCATATAAGAGAAAACTGATTTCCATAATCTGAAAAGCTTTCAATAAAATTACATAGTTTACTGCTATCTGTTAATTTTTCCATGTTTTTCACTGATTGAAATGTGTACGGCATTTTATTCTCCTCTGCTTTAGAGCATGTTTGAAAAATTCAAATCTTTTCTAATCTGTTGCACCCTTATAATATAAGGCGTTTTCCATGTCGGAGCAAAACTATTTCAAATGTTCCTCGCATCTAAGCATCCGTTCCTCGTAGCCGTCCAGTTTCCAGTCCAGCCTTGCCAGGACCTGGTTCAGCTCATTGATTCGGGCCACAATCCGCTCCCGCTGTTCCAGAAGAAGGTTTTTTCTGGCCTGGATGGTGGAGGTTCCCTGATGGAACAATGTCACATATTCCAGCAATGTCTCCACAGAAACCCCTGCACTGCGCATGCACTTGATATACTCCACCCAATGGCAGTCATCCTCGGAATAATTGCGGATGCCGCCGGACGTGCGGCCCACATGGGGAAGAAGGCCCATTCGCTCATAGTAGCGCAGTGTATCGGCCGATATGTCATATTGTCTGCTTACCTCTGCTATGGTCAAACCTTCATCAGCTCCTTTACACTGTAATCTAGTATGATTTGATACATCTGAGTTCATATCCGCGGCTGCCAAAGCCAAGAGAATGGGCGGCCTCCACGGTGTGTATCCCGTTCCGGGATTCTATTCGCTCTATCAGAGCAGCCTTTCCGCCATCCTCAGAAGCGTATACCGCATCCACGCACGCCTGGTCCAGGGCCACAGGGTCAGTGGAGGCGAAAATGCCGATGTCCCCCATTTCCGGATCATGTGGATGGGCGTCGCAGTCGCAGTCCACGGATAAACGGTTGGCCACATTGATGTACACTATATTTTCCCGGCCCATATAGTCCATGACAGAGCGGTCAGCATCCGCCATGGATTCCAGGAATGAATCATGGTCAGCTGTGAATACATCCTCAAACCTGGTGCTGGTGCCGGAAGAATGAATCCATATCTTGCCGTAAGAAGATGCCAGGCCAATGGACATGTTCTTTAAGGCTCCGCCAAAGCCTCCCATGGCATGGCCCTTGAAATGAGAAAGCATGAGCATGGAATCATAGCTTTGAAGATGGGAGCCCACATAGTTTTCCGTCAGATGAAAACCGCCTGTTACCGGAAGGGGCATGTGGTCCTCCTCGTCCAGGATATCACAGGGTGCAATGGCTGTGAACCCATGGTCCCGCATGGTTTCCCAGTGATCCTTGGAAGTGTTCCTTCTTCCCTCATAGGCAGTGTTGCACTCAACAATGGTACCCTTAAGTTCCTGTACAAGGTTCCTGATAAGTTCTGGTTGCAGAAAGTTACGGCCACCCGGTTCACCTGTGGAGATCTTCACCGCAACGCTGCCGGGTAACGAGATACCCAATGCATGGTAAATCCGGACCAGGCTTTCCGGTGTGATTTCCTTTGTCATGTAAACAATAGACATAATGATTGTCCTCCTTGAAATGTTGTCAGGCTGTAGTCCGCATATCGGCAGTCTGCATTTCAGCAGTTCTTACAGACTGTGGTGCAGAATGTCCAGGACAGGTAAAACCCCTGACAGATGGCCTGTTGGGGTGATAAATCCTGGATATAATGAGAGTCTACAACTTAAAGTCAACTCCAAGTCAAGAGGGATTGTGTAGAATGTTTGTAAAATGTTCTTAAAATGTCCAAAAACCTAAAATGTCGTAAAGCGCAATTTAATCCCGCAATCAGTCCCCGCCTTTTCAATATCCCGGATAACGGTCTGGTTCGGCTTAAAGGCCACGAAATCAGTGTAAATGACATCCTGAATGCGGCTGCTGTCCAGGTCCTCTAACGGTAAGGATACGATTTTTTCTGATTCATCGTAGAATGTGACCGTGTTTTTCTCCTCATCAAGCTTATAGGCAAGCGCCGTTTGTTTCCAGTGTTTCCACGCTGCCGGTCACTACCCTGACCCCATAGATACGGTTATCATAATCACTCATGTGAACAAACCCGTCAATGGAATCCATGGCCGTGATATCGTGAGTATCCTTTTCCGTACCCGTGAGCATAATCCAGTGCACTGCTCCGCTTTTCCGCCTTACCTTTACAATGGGATACATTTTTCTTCCAGCAGGCGGTCGATGCTCTCACTGGCTGTACCGCAGTCCAGCCGGACCCTGGCATAGGGCAATGCCTGTTCCAGTTCCTTCCACACAATGGAGCCCTGGCCGTTGTAAACATTATTTTCATTGAAAACCTGATTTAGTTCCCCCGGTGAAAAACTGTGTATTCCCTGAGCGGTCAGGGATGCGGCGATACAGCTGGTCAGGCATCCGGAACTTCCCATGGTGTCCTTGGAAATGCCCAGAGGACTGCTGCTCCAGCGCGTATCACGCTGGGAATATGAGGTATAGATTTTATTATCCACTGCAGCTTCATGATAATTCATACCGGCTATCACGGTGCCGGCGTCCCTGTTTCTTGTCATGAATACAGCCATACCGGCTACTAAGACCAGTATGGCGGCCAGGACTGACACAATCAGATATTTGTTTTTTTCCTGCTTTAGTCCTGTTTTTTCTTCTGTTGTTGGTTCCATATAAAATCGTTGCTCCTCCTTACGATTTATTACGATTCCCGTACCAGGTTTCCCACTGTTCACGGCTTCCGTAATACACGTTCATGTCAATGAAGGTCTCTTCTCCTTCATATCCCGCCAGACGCTGGCGGTTGGTATACTGCCACAGCAGCCATGGTTTTCCGTCTGTGCGGGGCTTTGTCTTTACGTTGCGAATCCAGAGGGGATATTGGTCAAATCTTCCGCGGATGTACAGGTTCCAGGATTCCTCCGTGGCATAGATGACAGGAACCATCCCGTACTGTCTTTCCAGACCTTCAAGCAGGACCGCAAGCTCCTGCTCCACATCCGCCGGGTTTGGAGGATTGGCAGCCTTGTCTCCGTAAAACTCCACGTCAACTGCCGGCGGAAGCATCCCGTCCCCGGGGGGCAGACACTGAATGAAATGCGCCAGCTGGTCTTTTCCGCTGCTGTCAAAGCTGAAAAAATGGTATGCTCCCACAGTCAGTCCTGACAGGGCCGCCCCGGACCAGTTCTGAGAAAATTTCTCATCTATATGGAAGCTGCCCTCCGTGGCTTTGATGTAAGCAAAATCAATATCCTGCTGCCCCAGTACTACCCAGTCAATTTCTCCCTGATAATGGGACACATCCACACCGCGCACCGGATAACGGGTTCTGGAAGGATTATTTAAGAGAATCCGTCCGTTCCATATCAGATAAGCCATGATGCCGGCAGCAAAGGCTGCCAAAACAACCAGAGCTGCCAATATGCGGAGCCATTTGTATCTGCGTTTCATTTTCCATCCTGCTTTCCGGAACCTGTATCCGTATATTTTATCAAGATATACGATAGAGATATCGCAAGGTTCACGTTTTATTATTTATTATTATGCATGACTTGTCCCGGCTTTTCAAGTGCAAATGATTAAAACATAATCGTTTCCGGGCTAAAACACAATAAAAGGATGCGTCTGCTCTTGTTTGGAGCCTGCATCCTTTTATTACAGATAAACAATACGCTATTTATTATCATGTTTCAGCAAGGCGGGATTATTCCCGCTTCCCGCTTTCTGCGCGTCACACGCCTTCTACGCAGTCACGCCCTTGCCTGAAGCCGCCTTATCAGCCTCCGTATCCTTAGCCCAAAGCTTGCGGATGCCTTCAAAGGCAACAATCACGCCCAGAATCAGAAGAAGAATTGCGAACACCAGCTGAAGGGCATTGCCGAATACAAACTGGTTTGACAGGGATGATACGAGGTCCTTTATTTTGAGAGTCAGGGCCGTAAAGGTGACGCCCAGCATGATGACCATGGGACCCCAGAGCATAACGCCCTGTCTGTGGGTCTTTTTCAAGAATACGGCGCAGGCAATCAGAGCCAGTGCGGAAAGCAGCTGGTTGGCAGAGCCGAACAGCGGCCAGATGCTTGCATAACCTGCCCTGGATAACGCATAGCAGAGAGCCAGTGTCAGTATGGTGGAGAAGTATTTGTTTGTCAGCACCTTGTTCAGGGAACTCTGCTTTGCCGGATCAATATCATCATTGGTGAAAAATTCCTGGAAAGCAATACGGCCCACACGTGCCACTGAATCCAGGCTGGTCAATGCAAATGCGGAAATGGACAGCGTTATCAGCGTATAGCTGATGGAATCCGGCATTCCCAGTGCGGTAAGGAACATGGCGATGGCCTTAGCAAATACCTGGGGAGGCGTACCGGTAGGAAGGCCTTCGCTGGTAGCCAGCGCACCCACAGCAATCAGCGCGGTGATGGCCAGAAGGCTCTCTAACAGCATGGCGCCAAAGGATACCGGCAGCATGTTCTTTTCATTTTTAATCTGCTTGCTGGCTGTTCCGGAGGATACCAGAGCATGGAAGCCGGATACGGCGCCGCAGGCAATTGTCACGAACAGGGTTGGAAACAGATAGGAAATATTTCCCTTTGCATCTGTAAATACAAATGATGTAAAGGAGGGAAGGTTGATGGCCGGATTATAAACACATATTCCCAAAACCGCACCGATAATCATGGCCAGCAGCAGGTAACTGTTCAGATAATCCCTGGGCTGAAGCAAGGCCCATACCGGAGTCACGCAGGCAACAATCACATACAGGAATACGAAAATGAGCCATGCGCTCTGGGGCACATAGACGGGAAACGCCAGTCCAAGCGCAACAGCCAGCACAAGAAGGCCGATGGCAACCAGGGTGTTTACCAGTTTGCTGCATTTTCCATACTTCAGGAAGCATCCCAATACAACCGCAAATGCAATGAATAAAAGAGATGTGGTGGCAACGGCTCCGTTAGCAGCGATTCTCTCACCGGTGGCGGCATCAAAACCATTGAATGTGCCTGCCACAATGTCAGCAAAGGCAGCCACTACCAGGATGGAGAACAGCCAGGTAAATAAAAGGAACAGCCTTTTACCAAGCTTGCCGATATAGACCTCGATTATGTAGCCTATGGAACGGCCCTTGTTCTTGACGGAAGCATACATGGCTGCAAAATCCTGAACCGCGCCAAAGAATACGCCTCCCAGAAGAATCCACAGCATGACGGGCAGCCAGCCGAACATGGCGGCCTGGATGGGTCCGTTGATGGGGCCTGCTCCCGCAATGGAGGCAAACTGGTGGCCGAATACCACATTGGTATCAGCCGGCACATAGTCCACACCGTCCTCCATCTCATAGGCCGGTGTCTTTGCATCGGGGTCAACGCCCCATTTCTTTGCCAGATATCTGCCGTAAAGCAAATAGGCACCGCCTAATACCACTACGGCTAAAAGCATCATCACTAAACCATTCATCATCAAGTCTCCTCACATATATAAAGTAGGTTTCAAAGAGTTTGTTCAGGCAATGCCTCAACATCATGCCCCAGCATCCTGCCCTGAAAAGAATAATGACCGGGCCCGTAAAAAGAAAAGGTCCCTGCACCTTGCGATGCAGAGACGAATCAATCCGCGTTACCACTCTGTTTGCCGCCCCGTTAAAAGAACAGCCCCTTAAGTTCCTGCTGCTCTCAGTCAGCCGGAATCTTTGTTAACGGAAAGAAACCCGTCCATCCCTACTATCCTCCCTCTCAGGAGAGGGGTTCAGAACAGAAGCTGTTGGGTGAGGCCATGATTCCTCGCGCGCGCCCTTCCACCAGCCGGGCTGCTCTCTGTGCCGGAATCTGAAACCATGACATGTCCCAGTCATTGCTTTTCTCAAGTATCAAACTCTTGATGTCAAGAAGTTTACCACTTTAACACAGAGAAATCAATGATATTTTAACACTTTTTTTATACTTTATTTATATATTGTTCATAACTACAGGTTATACAGATGCCGTCCCCTCCGTCTTACGGGATATGGCGTCTTTCACAATGGCCTGCACCAATCCCTGTATATGGTATGTTCCGGCAGTGATATCTGCTTTTGTTCCATGCTTTTTTAGCTCTTCTGCCGTTATATCCCCGATGCATACAAGCTTTGTCTGCCCTGACCTTTGTCCTGGTTTTATAACCAGGCCACTTGAAAGGTAAGCCCTTACCCCGGATGCGCTGGCAAAGGTAATGTAATCAAATCCCTCTTCCTCCGGAGATTCGGCATCCGCCGGACCTTCTGTATCCTCCGTGCTCTGCTCATTCACCGGCCGGCCTTCCACCTGGTAAAGAGCAATATCATCATAAACCAGTCCGGCTTCTTCCAGTATTCTGGTAAGAACCGGGGAGCCGCCCCTGGAACGGGCAATCAGGATACGGTCGCTGCCGGTAAGGACGGATGCCAGCCCCTGCGCCAGTGCCTCTGCGCAGAAGGAATCCGGCATATAGTCTGCGTGGAAACCGAAATTCGCCAGTTCCCTGCCGGTGCCGTCGCCGATAACGGCAAATTTCACATGACCGAGTGAGCGGTAATCCCTGCCGGCCTGCTGCATTCCCTGAAAGAACAGGCGCACGCCGTTGGCGCTGGTAAATATCAGCCATGTATATGCGGACAGGTTCCTGTAAGCTTCCTGCATGGCAGGATCTGCTGCATGGGAAATCACTTCCATTTCCAGGATTGGGCGGGCCTCTCCTCCCTCCTGTTCCAGGGCATGCCCAAGGCTGTCTGTAAAATGCCGTGTGCCAATCATGCCGATTCTGTATCCGGCCAGAGGACCGGTAAAACTGCATTTCATATCGCAGTTCATATGAAAGGAGGCGGTTTCGCCCACAACAATGACGGCCGGGGTGCCGATCCCCTCCTCCATGACCTTGGCGTGAATCCCTGAAAGCGGCGCCCGGACTACCTTCTGGTCCGGCAGCGTGCCCTTTTCAATGACAGCCGCAGGCGTGTCCGGGGCCAATCCTCCCCCAATCAGCCTGGCTGTAATGGCCGGAAGCTGTCCCAGGCCCATTAAGAACACCAGAGTGCCCGGCAGGGACCCGTATGTTTCAAACTCAGGGGGGAGACAGTCCTTTCCGTCCAGGGTGTGGCCTGTAATCACATGGAAGCTTCTGCTTACCCCCCGGTGGGTTACGGGTATCCCGGCGCATTCCGGGACCGCTATGGCGGATGTCACGCCGGGAACGGTTTCGTAGGGAATACCGTGGGCTTCAAGTGCCTGGATTTCCTCGCCGCCCCGCCCGAACACAAAGGGATCCCCGCCCTTTAAACGAACCACTGTAAGCCCTGAAAGGGCCAGTTCCACCAGAACCGCGTTTATCTCATCCTGTTTCATGGAGTGATGCCCGGCCCGCTTGCCCACATAGATTTTGCGGCATGTGGAGGGCACCCATTCCAGGAACCGTCTGGATGCCAGATGGTCATAGACCAGGGCGCCGCAGGCGCTAAGAAGCGCCCGGCCCTTCAGGGTCATCAGAGACGGGTCTCCCGGACCTGCGCCTACCAGATATACCATTCCCGTATTCTCCATATCACATCAATCCTTTCCATGCTTCTAACGCCAGTTTTTCCATATCCTCCCGGGACGTACCGCCGGTCATATGAATCCTCTTTACCTCTCCCCTGCGGCTGCTGATGCCCCATACCTCCAACTGCCCATTATCAGGGACAGAGTAGATGCCGATAGGCTCATGACATCCGGCATCCAGCAGTTTAAGGACTCTCCGCTCCAGTTCCAGGCACAGGCGTCCGTGGGCATGGTCCATGGCCTGGGTGAGGCTGTGAGCCATGGTTCCTGCTTTTGCCTCCACCGCCATCAGGCCCTGGCCTCCGGCAGGTATGAATTCTTCCGGATTGAGAAAGGTATATTCGTAGGTATCCTGTTCAAGCAGTCCCAGTCTCTTTAATCCGGCAGCCGCCAGGATGATGGCGTCAAAGTTTCCCTCCTCCAGTTTCCTGAGCCGGGTATGCACATTGCCCCTGAGGGTGCTGCATTCTGTCCCGGCAGCCCCCGGCCACAGTGTTTTACGCATCAACCCGGCCTGAAGCTGCCGCCTTGGGCTGGAGGTGCCGATGCGGACCATGCTCTTTGGCTGAATCTTATGGCCTCTCATGGTGACCAGCACATCTCTCGGGTCTTCCCGCCCGGATACCGCTGCAATGGTCAGTCCTTCGGCCAGCTCCATGGGAAGGTCCTTGGCGCTGTGGACCGCCAGGTCTATGACTCCTTCCTGTATGGCCTGCTCAAACTCAGATACAAAAACACCCTTGCCCCCGAATTCCTGTAAAGGCTTGTCCAGTATCCGGTCTCCCAGGGTATCCTTTGTCACGATTTCCACCTGTATGCCGGGACAGACCTGCCTTAATTCATCAGCTACAAGCTGTGTCTGAATCAGCGCCAGCGCGCTTTTTCTTGTTCCAATGCGGATGATATCATTCATGTTTCTGTTCCAGCTTTCTTTTTATTATGATTTGCGCCTGTTCCTGTGTGAGACAGCCGTTATGGCTGAGCCCTTCCTCCGCCAGCTCGTAAAACAGGGCTGAACGGACCTGGGGCGAGTCAGGGAACAGGTCTTTGACCGTCTTTCTGTAAGACCCCAGCCGGGCTGTCAGCTCTCCCAGGCTGTCCGGCATTGCGGACTGGATTCTGGCCTTCAGATACCTGGCTATGACAGGGCTCATGCCGCCGGTAGAAATTCCCACCACCACAGGACCGTCCCGCACAATGGACGGGAAGATAAAGGAACATTCCTCCTTCACATCCACCACATTTACAGGAATCCTTTTTGAACGGCACAGGGCGGATATCCTGCTGTTAAGGCCAGGCTCAGACGTGGCCGCAATGACAAAGTCGGCCCCGTCCAGGTCCCTGTCCCCGAATTCTTTTCTTGTCAGCTTAAGGACGTCCGTGTATGCATTGTCTTGCGCCAGCGCATCCAGACCAGGGCACATGTCCGGGGATACCACCTCGATGACCGCTCCATAGGGAAGCAGATCCCGCACCTTTCTCAAGGCCACGCCTCCGCCGCCCGCAATCAGCCATTTCATTCCCTCAATATCTGCAAAAAACGGAAAATATGCCATGAAGTTTGCTCCTCCCATTATATCCCCGGGCATATCCGTCCGGGCGAAAGTACCGAAAAAGACGCAGACAGCCATTCACGAAACCTCCTGTCTGCGTCTCTTTCCTGCTATTTTTATCTGTCACATAATGCGGATCAGCGCATGTCATGCTGCTTTCTTCGTTCATCTAACAGGCGCTCGAAATCCTCTTCCGTATAGCCTATATCCGCCAGACGCTGTCTGCGCTTTTCCCTGAGGATGCGCTGGCGTTCCCGCTCCGCTGCCTGCCGTCTTTTAAACCAGAATACTCCGCCGCCCGCAAGCAGTGCCAGAACCAGGACCGCGCCGCCGCCTATGAGCACTGCCCTTGGAAGCGTAAAGCCGGTATTTCCCTCCTGTCCGTCCTCTGCAGGCCGGCTCTCCGGTGGAGTGTCCCCGCCGGGCTCAGAGGGAGTTGCGTTTACTGCCTGCGCACTGGAGCTGTAAATCCACGCGTCCCCAACCCTGCGCTCGTTATAGGTGTAGACCAGTCTGGCCACGGCTTCCTGGGGATGGCCCTCAGGCAAATCCGTCTCAAGTGTCTTGTTCGCATCTGTAAACTGCGCGTCATTGGGGATGGTGATGACTGCTCCGCTGTCAATGGAGAGTTCCGAAGGATTATATGTCTCCGCCCCAATGGTTACAGGCGCGCTGCCTGTGACGTATTCGGTTTCATTGTCAGCTATGTTCACATTCTTGAATTTTGCAAAGCAGAAATCCAGAATGGTCTTTGTATCCGAATAGTGGGTTTTCTGGGTACTCATAAGAGTGACTGCAATCTGGCCTCTGCCCTCCCGTCTGGCGTAGGTGACAAGGGTCTGTCCGGCCTGGGATGTCCAGCCGGTCTTACCTGCAATGGCGTCGGGATAATAGTTGGAATCGTCTGACAGCAGCATCTTGTGCTCGATGGAAAATGTCCGCCCATTGGGATTGTTGGCAGTGGCCGGTATGGAAGAAGTCCTGGCTGAGGCAATCTCCAGCACGGTGGGGTTCTGGAAACAGGCCCTGGCTATGATGGCCATGTCGTAGGCCGTGGTGCGCTGGGTGTCGTCGTTCAAACCGGAGGGATTGGCAAAATGGCTTTCATTACAGCCAAGCTCCTCAATCCTCTGGTTCATCATGTCCACAAAAGCCTGTCTGCTGCCCGCCACATACTCCGCCAGGGCGTTGGCCGACTGGTTGGATGACTGGAGCAGCATGGCGTAGAGACATTGGCGGACGCTTAATACATCCCCTTCCTCCAGGTTGAACTTGTTGCCGGCCCCGGATTCCACGTTGTATATGGCGTCATGGGAAAATGTAACCGGCGCGTCCAGGTCATTGGTATTTTCAATAACCACAAGAGCTGTCAGCAGTTTGGTGATGCTGGCCGGAATTTTTTGCTCGTGTATGTTCTGGGCAAACAGCACGGCCCCGGAATCCATATCCATGACAATGCCTGCCTCTGACTGAACCCCTGTATCTATGGGCCAGTCCGGTTTTGCAAAGGCAGTGATGGTGGTCATTGAAAAGACCATGATTAGACTTGTGATTATGTAGGATATACGACGCATAATTACCTCTTCTTTTTCATCAAAATAAAACAGCCTATCCATGATTATATTTTAATAAAGGGCCGCTGTCAATGAATTAAAATTTCTAATTGTATCTCGTTGAAAAACTAATTAGCCATGCAATGGGAATTGCGGTATACTTTAACTGGCACACCCTGGAAACAGTGCCATTATTTTATACATCATTGGAGGAACCGAACTTATGGAAAGCTTTTCGAGAATGCTCAATGCCCAGATGGTACTTCTGGTTTACCTGGCTGTGGGCATGTACTGCATGAAGGCAGGACTCATTGACCGGGAAACCAAGAAAAAACTGGTGGACATCATACTTAAAATCACCCTGCCGTGCATGATTTTTAATTCCTTCAACAAGCCCCTGACCCCGGAGGTGCTGATACAGACAGCCTTAATCCTGGTGGTGGCTGTTGCCATCTCCATCCTCTCCTTTCTGTTGGGAAAAGTTATATATAATAAATACCCGCAAAAGAAAAAGAGTATCCTTCAATACTGTACTTTGGTCAATAATTCAGGGTTTTTAGGAATGCCTATGGTGTCGGCGGTATATGGAAGCGACGGTCTTTTTGCCGCATCCATCTTTATCATTCCCAACCGTATCTTCATGTGGACCGCGGGCCTGGCCATGTTCACCACCGCTGATTTCAGGACAAAATGCAGGAATATCCTTCTGAATCCCTGTATCGTCACTGTATTTCTGGGCATTGTCCGCAGGATGACCGGATTTCCGGTTCCGGGCTTTTTAGACGAGGCCGTTGCCAATATAGGAGCCGTCACCACACCTCTTTCCATGATGGTGATTGGCACCATGCTCATCGGGGTTCCGTGGAAAAAACTTCTGGAGCCAAGTATTTTTTATCTGGCTTTTGTGCGTCTCATAGCGCTGCCCTTAGTGGCCCTGTTTATATTGAACCTCATTCACGCGGAGCCCATGCTGGCAGGTGTATCCCTTATCCTTACAGGTATGCCTGCGGGAAGCACCAGTGCCCTTCTGGCAGCCAAGTACGGGGCGGATGAGGATTACGCCTCCCGCTGTATTGTCACCACCACCATCATGTCCCTGGCAACCATACCGGCTCTGATGCTGCTTTTATGAGAATACAGATGAAATCTTCGCGTTCTTAAACGCGGTTTCGGATAATTCCTGTCCGATGCCGGGACGGTCCGGCACCTGGTATTTGCCATGTTCCGGCTGGTAATCATAAATCCAAAGCTCCCTGTTGAATGGGCTTAATGCATAGGTGTGATGCTCATGGATGACGAAATTTGGAATTGCGGCCTCAATCTGCAGGGCCGCCGCAGGTTCCGATATCCGGCTGGATCACCTGGATTGCATTTTCCTTAAAATAATCCGCATACTGCCATCTTGTATAAATCCGTTCCCCGTTTGCAATGGCCAGTCCCGTGTTATCGTGAACATATTTGCTGAGCTGGGGCGTGGGGGTCGTGGGCTCCTCGAAGTAAAAGATATCATATTTTTTTGCTGTCAGGCCAATCTGAGTGGATGACTGTGCGTCCGTAAAGGAGTGATTGGGATATCGATGAACCCGGCTGGACGATTAAAAGAATCGGGAAATTAGAAACCACGCTGCTCCTTGTCTCAAAGCTGCATCCCTATGCTGCCCGCAAGACAATTGCGGTAGATGAATTAAAGAAAGAAACATTTATTACCTTAGGGGACGATAATCCCACTACGGATTATTTTGTCCAAAAGCTGTGCGGCGCTTATGGTTTCAAGCCGAAACAAATCATAAAGGCAAATTATTTTACCCGAATCAGCCATCTCAAGCAAAATGACGGAGTGGTGCTAATCTCAGCCTGGAAAAACAACGCGGTACATTCAAATGCCTGTGTCAAGTTTTTAGATACTGTACTGGATTATTATCAAAATATGTGATTTGCAGAAAACAGTATGAGCAGACAGCGGGGAAATTCTGTCTGCTCAAGTATATGCGATATACAGCCTGCCGTCTTACATTTCAGCTGGTCCTTCAAGTCCTGTCAGACCGAACATTCCGTTGAATACTCAGAATCCGCTGTCGTTGAAACAGCTGAATGCAATGGCGTATCAGACAGGCTCTAGCGTACCAGGCAGGGTTTCTTGGAATTAAACTTCCACCCCGGAATCAGATACTGCATGACAACGGAGTCATCCCTGCCGCCCAGACAGTTGTCCAGATACAGCTGATGGGCTTTCTTTACCTGTTCCAGGTCCACATCAATGCCAAGTCCCGGTTTCCTGGGAACTTCCACACAGCCGTTTACAATCTGCAGGGGTTCCTTGGTCAGGCGCTCCAGTCCCTCCTGCCAAATCCAGTGGGTATCCAGCGCATTGTATTCACCCGGCACGGCTGCTCCCACCTGGGTAAACATGGCCAGCGAAATATCAAAATGGTTGTTGGAATGGCTGCCCCATGTATATCCGAAATCATGGCACATCTGGGCAACCCTTACAGAACCGTTCATGGTCCAGAAATGGGGGTCGGCCAGAATAATATCCACTGCCTGGGATTCCAGGGAATGACCCACCTCTCTCCAGTCTGTGGCTATCATGTTGGTAGCTGTGGGGAATCCGGTACGGCGGCGGAACTCGCTCATAATTTCACGGCCCGAATAAACGCCCTCTGCCCCGCACGGGTCCTCACAATAGGTCAGGATGCCCTGCATACCTTTTACATACTCCACGGCTTCCTCCAGGAGCCATCCTCCGTTGGGATCCAGGTCTATTCTTGCATCCGGAAACTCCTTCTTTAAGGCGCGGATTACTTCCATTTCTTCATTCCCCGCAAGGACTCCGCCCTTTAACTTGAAATCCTGGAACCCGTATTTCTCCTTTGTGGCTCTGGCAAAAGCCACAATCTTGTCTGCGGTGAGCGCCTCCTCATGGCGGATTCTGTACCACTGGCAGTCCGCGTCCGGTTCGGCATCGTATGCCAGGTCCGTCTTATTGCGGTCCCCCACAAAGAACAGGTAGCCCAGCATTCTTACCTTGTCCCTCTGCTGTCCATCTCCCAGCAGCTCACATACAGGAACATCCAGATGTTTTCCCAGCAAATCCAGACAGGGCGCCTCAATGGCTGTGATAACATGAACTCCGGTCCTCAGGTCAAAGGTCTGATTTCCTCTCACGTCCTCCTCGCCTTTTGAATCCAGGTATCTCTTTATCTTTAACAGAGTGCTTTTATACTCGCCAATCCTGGTTCCTTCCACCATCGGAATGCATTCCTCCAGGGCCTTGGTAATCTTTTGGCCGCCAGGAACCTCACCCACGCCCATCTCGCCGTTATCCGCGTAAAGAACCACCACATTCCTTGTGAAATAAGGTGCGTGGGCGCCGCTCAGGTTCAGCTCCATGCAATCCTTTCCTGCTACCGGATACACTTCCATCTTTGTGATTACAGGTGTTGTCATAATCGTTGCTCTCCTTTTATTTGATAGGATTTGATTGAATTTCATTGTTGTTATCTTTATTTTATAAGAGAATGTACACTTAGTCAAATTACTTAAATTTATTTTCATTCTTAGAAAAACTTATTGTTTTCAGCTGCCCGGCTTTTGGGAAAACCGTGTTTATATGAAGGCCAATACGGAAAAATGTTCAAAAAAGCGGCAGTAAAAACTGCCGCTTCCGATTTGTTTACCCCAACATTATATTGATTATAACCTGCGGCTACGGAGGATTCCAGTGGTTGGGATTAAATTAATGAATGTATTTTTCATCAGGTTATCGGCGCAGGATTAAAGATGCACAAATCATTGTGCAGTTTATACTTCTCCGCATAACTCTGCTTCCTGCCGCTGGCCACATCCACAATCTCATGGAACAGCTGGGTTCCAATGTCCTGGATGGTGGCGTCTCCGGTGGCAATGGGGCCTGCGTTTACATCAATCAGGTCCTGCCACTGCATCTTCATGTCATTTCTGGAACACACCTTGATGACCGGGGCAATGGCCAGGCCGTAAGGAGTTCCTCTTCCTGTCATGAACACCTGAAGTCCGATGCCGCTGGCCAGCTGGCAGGGTCCGCAGACTATGTCGCTGGCCGGTGTGGCAGCGTAAATCAGCCCCTTTTTGGAAGGCTTTTCCGCCGGAGACAGTACTTCCACGATGGGGGAGGTGCCGGACTTGGCAATGGAGCCCATGGCCTTCTCCACGATGTTGGAGAGCCCGCCCTTTTTGTTGCCCGGAGTGGGGTTGGCGCTGCGGTCCACCTGGCCGTTTTCCAGGTAATGGTCATACCATTTCATCTCGGCTGCCAGCTTCTTCCCCACTTCCTCGCTGACGCAGCGCTCTCCCAGGAGGTACACGCCGTCCCTTACCTCCGTCACCTCGGAAAACAGGACCGTGGCGCCGCCCTTTACCAGCATGTCCGCGGCATAGCCCGCGCTGGGGTTGGCCGTGACGCCGGAAAAGGCATCGCTGCCCCCGCACTGCATGCCAATCAGAAGTTCGGAAAGGGGCAGTGTCTGGCGCCTTCTCCGGTTAAGCCTGGCCAGCTTCCTGTCCGCCATCTCCATCAGGGAATTTACCATATCGTCAAAGCCCTTTTTCTCCTGCAGTATGATGACATTGTCAGGGGAAATATCCGCCTGGTCAAGGAGCATTTCCACGGTGAACTTTTCACAGCCCAGCCCCACGGCCATCAGCTCCCCGCCAAAATTGGGATGCTTGGCCAGGTTTCTCAGGGCGCGGATGGGTACCTTTGCCTCGGGGGCATTGATGGCCACACCACAGCCGTAAGCATGGTTGATGGGGACGATGTCGTCCACATTGGGATATTTCGGAAGCAGCTCGCTCTTCATCCTGGCCACGGCTACATTCAGAACGCCTGTGACACACTGGACCGTGGTGCTGATACCCAGTATGTTGCGGGTTCCGGCATATCCTCCATTTGGATTTATATACCCCTCCCAGGTGTCCACAGGCGGTTTTGGCAGATCTGTCACCAGATTGGCGGCAAATTTCATCTCGTCCACTGAGGGCGGGGTGGGAAGCTCCAGCATCTTTTCGTTAATCCACTGCCCTTTTCCGATGGGGTTAATAGCATATCCCAAGACCACGCCGTACCGGATAATCTTACCGCCTTCCGGTATGTCGCACAGGGCTATCTTATGGGCCTGCGGAATGTCCTGCCTCGCGCGGACGCCGTCCATGACCAGGGTTCCGGCCGGAATGTCATTGACCGCAATGGCCACGTTGTCTTTATCGCTGATTTTAATGTATAAAGGACTGCTCATTTTTGTCTCCTCCTGCTGTGATTGGATTCAAAATCTATGGTATTTTTCATTGACTTAATTATATCAATGGGGTACTCATAAGTAAAATTATTAAATTTAAGCTTTCTCTTAGAATTATTAATAGTTCTGTTTTACTTTCAAGGGCTGCGTTTCTTTGCTATAATAACGTTAAAGAACCGGCAAAAAACTGGTTCAGCGCAAGGAGGCCAGCCAATTGGACACAAAATACCTGAGTTATATATTGACCATAGCCAAAAAGGAGAACATGACAAAAGCCGCGGAGGAACTGTTTGTATCCCAGTCCACTCTGAGCCAGTATCTGTCCAAGCTGGAGAGCGAACTGGGCACCCCGCTCTTTTACCGGAGCAAGGGCAGGCTTACTCTCACAGCAGCAGGCAGGCTCTATATTGACGCGGCGGAAAAGGTCATGTCCATTAAGGACAATCTTTATCAGAACATACAAAACCTGGACAACCGGGGACACATCACAATTGGAGTCACCTCCCAGTTTGCCCTCAGGATGCTGACAGAGCTGATTCCGCCTTTCAAATCCAGATTCCCGGATGTGACCATCGAGATATCCGAAACCAATGTTCCCTCCCTTACCCAGCTTATTCTGGAGGAAAACATTGACTGCGGCATCATGGCTCTCAATACCGTGGAGCCCTTTTCGCGGGACCAGGCCCATGTACTCAGACGGGAGGAAATATTCTTTGCCATCCCCAGAACCCATCCCTACTGCAGGATTAATCCGGGGCGGCCCGTTACCATACCTGAGTTTGCCAGGTATTTCAGCGAGGATAATATACTGATGTCCAAGAGAGGCTCCACTCTCCGCTGTCTGACCGACCAGATTATCGAGGCCGCCGGCTGGATTCCCAGTACCATGTGCGAGACCAACAGCATCATAGCCACCCGCAGCATGGTGGCTATGGGAATCGGCGTCACCTTCATAGGAGCCTCCTGTGCCATAGACAGGGAGCATGTATCCTACTATCCGCTGGAGCCCAGGCTGTACCGTTTAAACGCCTTTGTGACCAGAAAGAACTGGGTCATGAACCGGCCGGAAAGCACTCTCTGCCACGATATCCTCCACTACTTCTCCAATCAGGGCTAAACGTCATGGCCCCGGAACAGATGGATTCTGTCCGGGGCCACGTTTTCCGTCCCTGCTGCCTGAAAGCCTGGATTAGATGGTTATTTTGCTAAATCGTCTGCAATCTCCTTGATTTCAGTGTAGATTCTCTCGTCGTTTTTCTCGGAGTCAGCTGCGCTTAAGTAATATGGCTCCATTTCCACCTTCTTGATGGCTTCCTGGGCCTCCGGATCGGATGTCATCTCTTTTACCAGGTTGTCATACCATGCGATTACGCTGTCAGGTGTTTCCTTTGGAAAGTAGAAGGAGAACTCGCAGTTGGGATATACCAGGTCCACGCCCTGCTCTTTCAGGGTTGGGATATCCTTGATCAGGTCATATCTCTCCTCTGTGGGAGCGCCCAGACAAACAAACTGTCCTGCTTCCAGATAATCCTTGCAGTTGATGTACGCACCCGGCATCAGGTCCACCTGTCCGGACAGCATGGCTGCCACCTTGTCGGAGTTGGATCCCACGTCCACCAAGTCCAGATCGATTCCCGCTGCCTTCTCAAATGCCAGCAGCTCGTAGTAAGTGTAGGCGCCCACCTCGGTACATGCCTTCAGCTGTCCGGGAGCTGCCTTGGCTGCCTTGATGAAGTCGTCCAGGGTCTTGTATTTATCCGGGTTTGCATACATCTGCTGTGCAGGATCAAGTGCAAATGTGGGTCCTAATTTAAATGCGGTGTAATTATAATCCGTTACACCGGAAATGTTGGCTACGTTTACCAGATTGTGGCCGTACAGGAAGGTATGGCCGTCCGGCGCAGCGGAAAGCACCTGGTTGGCAGCCACGGAGCCGGCAGCGCCGTTTGCGTTTACGACGATGAAATCAGCGCCTGTCATCTTCTTGGCAAACTCCGCGAATACACGGGCGGAAAGGTCAGTATTGCCGCCTGCGCCAGCCGGGACCACAATGGAAACCGTTGTGCTTGGGGTCCAGTCAGATGCCTGTGCCTCTGTATCTGCCGCGGCTGCCGGAGCGCCTGTCTGGGCAGCGGTGGTATCAGCTGCCGCAGCAGCAGTGGTATTTGAAGTTCCTCCTCCACATGCAGTCATGCTCAGTGCCATAGCTGCTGCCATCATTCCTGCTAACCATCTTTTTTTCATAAGTTATTACTCTCCTTTTCTGATGACCCATCCGGGTCTTTTGTTTAGTTGATAATACCCCTCTATATGTATCCCGCCCCGGATTCAGCTGATTTTCCGGAAATCCCGGTTCAGCCGATTGTGGCCGGAATCATATATAAATTTTCTTACTTATCCCGCTTTAAAACATGCTGCATTTTCCTTGCCCTGGTCATCCTCCATTCTTTATAAATGGACCAGACCACAACGGCTATGGCAACGAAGAAGAATACATCGAATATAGGCCGCTTGAAGAACGCGCCAAAAGATTTATACTGCATAATACCGCGCCGCAGATAGATTTCCACCATCTCGCCTATCAGGAAACAAAGCACAAAGGGCGTGGTGGGAAGTTTGAACTTGTGATATAAGTAACCCACGGCTCCAAATAGGATGATGGACTGTACATCGAAGATACGGTTGTTGGTGGCATAGGCTCCCACACAGCACAGAACCAGAATAAGAGGCATCAGGATGTGCTTGGGTATCTTGAGCAGCTGAACAAATCCCTTGATTCCAAAGAACTCGATTATCAGCATGAAAAGACTGCACAGCATGCAGGCCGCAAATATACCGTACACCACATCTGCGTTTTTGACAAAAAGCAATGGGCCTGCTGAAAGACCGTGAATCAGGAAACCGCCTAACATCATGGCTGTAACACCGTCTCCCGGTATGCCCAGTACCAGCAAGGGAATCATAGCCCCGCCGATGGTGGCGTTATTGGCGGTCTCTGTGGCAACGATACCGTCAGGGCAGCCTTTGCCGAATTCATCGGGATGTTTGGACATGTTCTTGGCGGTCACATAGGAAAGCATGCCGGACGTGCTGCCGCCAATGCCGGGCAGGATGCCGATTCCTGTTCCTATCAGGGCGGAACGGATGGCGTTGGGAATCTGATATACAAACTCCTTCCATGTAAATCCAAAGCCTTTGATGGGCTTCATCTTCATGGCCTCCACCTTGCCGTTTCCCATGCTCTCAGCCGTTATCAGGATCTCGGAGATAGCGAAAATACCAATCAGGGTTGGAAGGGTGTCAAATCCGGCCATCAGTGAGCTGCTTCCAAAGGTAAACCTGGGAGTTCCGTCAATGGGCGCCATGCCGACCAGGGCAAATATAAGCCCCAGCATACCGGCCAGCACTCCCTTTACCATGGAACCGGAGGCCAGTACCGCCACCATTGTCAGCGCAAAGAATGAAATGCCGAAGTTCTCAGCCGGTGTGAACTTCAGGGCAATGTCTGCCAGCAGCGGCGCGCAGAAGGTGAGCACCAGGAAGGAGAACACGGAACCCAGGAAAGAGAATACAATGCCGTATCCAAGAGCTCTGCCGGCTTCCCCATTCTTTGCCATGGGGTGTCCGTCAAAACAGGTTGCGATGGATGACGCGGTTCCCGGCATGTTGAGCAGAATGGCTGAAATCAGACCTCCTGAGATACCGCCTATGTACACGGCCACCAGCAGGTTCATGCCCATGGAAGGCGTCATGCTGAAGGTCAGAGGCAGGAACAATGCCACTGCCATGGCTGCTGAGAGTCCCGGAATGGAACCGAATATTATTCCCACTGCCACGCCTGCCGCCATGAGCAGTAAGGATGTGGGGTGGCAGATGCTTACAAAGGCACCGCCCAAAGATGCTAATGCGTTCATGGTCTACCTCCTATAAGTTGATGGTAAAGATACCTGCAGGCAGCACAATCTTGAATCCGTAGCGGAACAAGAAAAATACCACGAAGGTAAACAATACGTCAGTGAGCAGCAACTGAATGACATTCTTTTTTCCTCTCCGTTCTTCCGGCGCCAGGATAAACATCTGGACGGGAAGATAGACCAGAGTGCTGATGATGAAGCCCACGGACTTGAGCACGAACACATAGACCAGGATAATGATAAAGCTTGTGAGCACCCTCTTGTAGTCGGCCTTTTCCGGTCCCTCGGCCTCAGCCTGGGCCACATATATTTTCATGTTTTTGATATTTAGGAATACCAGGGCTGCTGCCAGCACAAAGGTCATGACACCAATGCACATGGGCATAAAATCAGGTCCGATATCCATGACCGTTGACTTGGGAAGCATCTTGGCCATAACCAACATGGCCGCGGATAATAACATAAAGAATACTCCGACAATGATATCCCCATACTTTTTAATAAACATTTTCTCTACCCCTTTTTTCTATGATTTGCCTGGATTTATCTGACCAGCGCAGGCTTTTTGCAGTCGTATTTCCAGCCGGGAATCAGATACTGCATGGCCATGGCATCATCTCTTTCATGGGAAGGAAGGCGGTTGTAGCGCCCATTGGCCTCCATGACCTTGTCCATGTCGATGGTAACACCCATACCCGGCTTATCCGGTACCTGAAGATACCCGTTTACAATCTTCGGCGTATCCTTTAACAGATTCTGTCCGTCCTGCCAAATCCAGTGTGTGTCAAGTGCAGTGGGAGTTCCGGGAGCAGCCGCTGCCACATGGGCAAATGCGGTGAGGGTGATGTCAAAGTGGTTATTGGAATGGCTGCCCCAGGTAAGACCCCAGTCGTTTAAAATCTGGGCCATACGGACGCTTCCTCCGAATCCCCAGAAATGAGGATCTGCCAGGACAATGTCCACGGATTTAAGGGCCGCGGCATGATAGAACTGCCGCCAGTCCGTTGCTATCATGTTGGTGGCCACAGGCAGATTTACCGCATTTTTGAATTCCGCCATCACCTCCCGGCTGGAATAGCCTGCTTCCGGGCCGCATGGATCCTCCACATAAGTAAGCACTCCCTCCATGGGCCGGCAGATGCGGATGGCCTCCTCCAGGCTCCAAGCCCCGTTGGGGTCAATGTTAATCCGCCCCTCAGGAAATACTTTTTTCAATGCGCGCATAGCTTCCATCTCTTCCTCTCCCCTGAGGACCCCGCCTTTTAACTTGAAGTTTCTGAAGCCGTATTTTTCGTTTAATACCTGCGCCTGCTCCACGATGCGCTCAGGCGTCAGCATTTCCTGCCGTCTGAGACGAAACCAGGCATCGCTGCTTCCTGTTTCGTCGATATAGGGAAGGGCCGGCGCAGCCTTCTCTTTATCACTTACATAGAACAGATACCCAAGAGTCTCCACCTGTTCCCTCTGTTTTCCGTCGCCCAGAAGTTCACACATGGGCAAATCCAGATATTGGCCCAGAAGGTCCAACAGGGCGCATTCGATTGCCCATTCAGCTTTGACAACGAATTTCAGCTTGCTGATATCCAATGTCTGGATACCCTCCCCATCATCCTCTGCCGCCCGTGTACTGTTCTTGTGGATGGTATCCATGATATTCCTGTATCTTCCCACGGGCTGTCCCACCACCAAAGGGAGGCAGCTGTTCAGCGCTTCGCAAGTGTAATCCCCGCCGTGAATCTCGCCAATTCCCGTGTGACCAGAGCTGTCCCTTAAGATGACCAGGTTCCTGGTGAACCAGGGCGCATGGGCTCCGCTCAATGTCATCAGCATGCTGTCATATCCGGCTACGGGAATGACCTGCATATCAGTTACAACAGGTGTGCCTTTGTGTTCCATCATATCGTTTGTCCCCTTTTTCTTGTTTTATGCATAATGCCTACACGCAAATTGAGTTCACCCGTATTCGGATGTTATTATGTATGTTTTTTGCTGTATAATTGTAATTTATGTACGCATTATAACAGGAACGACTTTCGGATTCCAATTGTTAATATTAATCGTGTCAATAAGATTCTTTAATTGCTGTCCTTACGTTTTCTTAATGTGATTCGCCCCGGCCCCCTTGCTTCCTAATGTTCTCTTAACACATGCCAAGTATAAACGACAGGGTTAATTAAGTAAAGTTTATAAAACTTATCTTTACTCTTAATAAATCTTATAGTTAATCTTGCACTCTTTTCCTTTATGGGTTAAAATAAATACATCGGGATGGAAAAAGGAGAATACCATGGACACACGGCAGATTGAATATATTTTAAAAATTGCGGAAGAAAACAACATTACCCATGCGGCTAATAAGCTGTTCATCACCCAGTCCGCTTTGAACCAGCAGCTCATTAAACTGGAACAGGAGTTAGGCACTCCCCTGTTCCACCGTTCCCGCACCAACTGGCATCTGACGGAGGCCGGGGAAATTTACATCCGGAATGCCAAGGAAATTATGAGGCTGAAGCGGGAAACCTACCAGACCATCCACGACCTGTCTGACGGCAAATGCGGCCATCTCTCCGTGGGCTTTACGGCAGGACGCGGCATCAATATGTTTACAAAGGTATACGGCACCTTCCACCAGCTCTATCCCAACGTCATCATCGAGCCCCAGGAGGGCATTGTAAAGCATCTTCAGAAGATGATATCCATTGGCGGCCTGGACATTGCCTTCTTGACGCTTACAGACAAGGACAGGACCGACGATATCTATGAACCCATATACGAGGAAGAACTGTATCTGGTTATTCCCGCCGGACATCCGCTGGCAAGCGTGGCGCCTGAGGAGGGGGAGGACTATGCCACCCTGGATATCCGAAGGCTCCAGTACGAGCCCTTTGTGCTCATGGACCGCCATTCCACCATGAACACCATGCTGAACCGTATTTTCTCGGAGGCAGGCTTTACACCCCAGGTCCTCTTTGAGACAGGCAATAACCATACCATTATCTCCATGATACGGGCCAACATGTGCTGCGGAATCCTGCCCTACTACTATGTGAAGGACATGGATCAGGACTTCTGTTGTTTCCATCTTCCCTCCCGCCCCACATGGCAATTTACGGCCAGCTACAAAAAAGGCCGCTATCTCAGCCGCCCCGCACGCAGCTTCATCGATCTGATGAAGGAACAATGGGGAGACCGGACAACGGCTTTGCATACAGATTAAGACTTTATAAGGCAGGCGCCATACATAGACAGGTGCCATACATAGACAGGTGCCATACATAGACAGGCGCCATACATAGACAGGCGCTTTAAATCAGCCCTGCCTGTTTCATCTCTGACTTGATTCTGTCCAGTACAGGGCCTTCAGGCGTGGCCAGGTTTGGCCTATAGGGAAGTCCGACGGAGCGTCCCCTTAAGTTAGCCATATCCTTTGCGGCCACAGGGAAGCTGGCTCCATCCATGGAAAGCCGGACCGGATTCAGCTTGAACTGGGCTTCCAGGGACCTTTTCAGGTCTCCGGCCACATATTTATTGTATACATCCACTATAAGCTCAGGCATGAAATTGGCTGCCGTGCATACGCCTCCCACTGCCCCATGGCACATGGAAGCGTAGAGCAGGGTGTCCTTTCCGCCAAACACCTTGAATCCCACATCCCTTGTCCTGCGGATAAATTCAGCTGTCTGGGTTATATCGCCGCTGGTATCCTTCATTCCCACGATATTGGGGACCTCATGAGCCAGGCGCTCCACCAGCTTTCCGGACATGGTATAGTTCACCCTTCCCGGATTGTTGTACAGAAGCACAGGGGTCTCCGGCACACATTCCGCTATGGTCTTAAAATGAAGATAAAGCTCATCCTCTGTTGGTTTCAGAAACATGGGCTGCAGCACGGATATGCCTGCTGCCCCGTTGTCTGCTGCCATCTTAGCCAGACGGCAGCATTTTTTTGTGCTGATTGCGCCAATGCCGAAATAAACGGGCACACGCCCCGCTGACTGGTCAATCATGATTTTAAGTCCGCGCTCCATCTCATCCTCTTCAATGACATAGAATTCGCCGTTGCTTCCAAAGGCCAGGATGCCTGACACCCCGCCTTCAATCACATAATTCACCTGTTCCCGCAGCTTCGCCTCGTCAATAAACTCATTTTCATTAATGGGGGTGAGAATGGGTACAATAACACCCTTGATAAAATCTGTATTCATAACGCTTCTCCTTTATATCCGGGTCCAGGTCCGATTATGATTCAACTGTAGTATTGGCAATCTTTTCGTAATACTTGACAATGCTTGCGTGGTCTTCCTTCTCATAACCGTCAGCCTTCAATCCCTGCATGATTTCCATAAGCTGTCCTGTTAAGGGAACCGGAGAGCTGATTGCATGCGCGGCGTTCAGCGCATTGTTCAAATCCTTGATGTGAAGCTCAATGCGGAATCCCGGCTTAAAGTTCCTGCTCAGCATCATGGGTGCCTTCGCGTCCATAACAGTGGATCCGGCAAGTCCGCCGCGGATGGCCTGATATACCAGCTCAGGGTCGGTTCCCGCCTTCTTTGCGAAGGTAAGTGCCTCAGATACGGCAGCAATGTTCACAGCAACCACAATCTGGTTTGCCAGCTTTGCCACGTTGCCGGAACCCAGCTCGCCTACGTATACCACGGAACCGGCCATTACCATGAGCATGTCATAATACTTGTCAAACAGCTCTTTTTTGCCGCCTACCATGACAGACAGTGTCCCGTCGATGGCCTTTGGCTCTCCGCCGGAAACAGGAGCATCCAGCATGTCAATGCCCTTTTTCGCCAGCTCAGCGCCGATGGCCTTGCTCTCGGTCGGGTCAATGGAGCTCATGTCAATCAGTACTGTTCCCGGTTTTGCGCCGTCTGCAACACCGTTTTCGCCCAGCACGGCAGCGCGTACATGGGGAGAGTTGGGAACCATGGTGATGACTACCCCGCACTGCTCTGCTACCTCCCTGCCGCTTGCGGCAGATACAGCTCCGCATTCCGTCACTTCCTTCACCGCGTCCTTGTTAAAATCAAAAACAACCAGCTCATAACCTGCTTTTAATAAATTCTTGCTCATTGGCTTACCCATGATTCCTAATCCGATAAAACCTACTTTCATATCATTTCCTCGCCTTTCTTAGAAACATTTTTAGTTACATCTTTTTACAAACATCTTTTCCCGTCAGCTTGTTTTTCTGACCTATGCCCACATTATAGCTGTACCCTTCCTTCCTTACAATTGGCATTGTAAATGAAAAAGGCAGCTTGTTTTATACAAGCCGCCTATGATTTCAAATCGCATTTCACATTTGAAACAATCGTTTCATTTATAGTTCGATATTGTATTTTTTCATCTTTCTCCACAGGGTTGCCTTGCTGATTCCCAGGCAGGCAGCGGCGCGCTCTCTGCTGCCGCCCTGGGCTGTCAGGGCCAGGCGTATCTGCCGTTCCTCCTCACAGGCAACCGGCCCCCCTATCCCCTGTCCGTCCGGCATCATCCGGACCGGAGCAGAAGAAGGAAACAGTTCCCGCAGCAGCTTCCTCACCAGAATCTCGTCAATGCTCCGCTTTTCAGCTGTCAGTATCAGCCGCTTTAAGAATGTCTCCAGCTGGAGAAGGTTTCCCTGCCACGGATATGCTTTCAGGCACTGCATCCCACCCTGGGTCACCACATGGTAACGGGAATATTGGTCGCAGGCTTCCCTGACCGTGTCCCTGATTGCCTGTTCCAGATCCTCCGGCCGTTCCCGAAGGGGCGGCACCCGAAGGACCAGTCCCGTGAAGAGATAATACAGGTCCTGCCGGAACCCTCCTGAAAAAGCAAGATTCCCCAGGTCCTCCGGTGTCAGGATGCTGGAGGCGATAACGCGGATATGAAAGCCCATGGTCCTGGCAAAATCCCTGCTGCCTGTCTTATAGCGAATGAGCTGGTACAGGCCGTATTGGCTTTTTAAGGACAGTGTCTCCACATCCTCCAGATACAGGGTACCGCCTTCTGCCAAAAACACGGCTCCCTTGTTTCCAAAGAGCATTTCCTCCTGCTCCTCCCGGGCAAGGCCTGCGCAGGAAAGGGCCAGGAAGGGGCCTTCACTGCAAAGCCCTGTATTGTGGATGCTCTCAGCCAGCGCTCTCCGCTCCGTGCCGGTTTCACCCAAAAGCAGCACAGGCTGTTCCGACTGGGAGTAAAGCCTGGCCAGGTGGACGCACTCCTTCATGGCCCCTGACTCCTGGCGTATACTTGAAAAATTTCTCCTGGCAATCAGGCCCTGAACCCTGTTTGCTCCATCCCGTTGCGGGCGCCGTTCACCGCGGCTCTGCTGCTTTACCTTGTGGCAGGTAAGAATGGCCCCCTCTGTCTCATTTCCCACGCGGACAGGGGCCAGAATGGCGAAGATGGAGGTCTTTCCAGCCTGCATGAAGGAGGAATAGCTCTCCTCCTTTCCCTCCAGGACCTGTGAAAGCTTATCCCTGTCTATGTCGGAGAACACCTGGGTAATGTGCCGGCCTGCCACCTGTTCACCGTCAGCTCCCAGTATGTCCCGCATTACCGGATTCACCGTGGTGATGACTCCTTTCCTGTCCATGTTCACCACCCCGTTGAAGGAATAGTCCAGAAGTGTCTCAATCTGGGCAGTGCTCCTCTTCTCTGCGCCCATGGCGAAATCCAGGCTCTCAGCCATGGAAAAGGCGGTGCGCAGGGAATCCTCGGTGATCGACAGGAACAGGGACGGGATATCTGCCTCCTTGGCAGTCTCAACCGCTATGTCCCCTCCAATCATAAGGTCAGCGCCATCCTCCACGGCTTCCATGGCTTTTTCCTTTAACCCGGAACCATTGGCGGCAAAATAAGTGCGCAGCTTTATGTCATAGATCGTCTCAAAGTATGTCATGTCGCAGAACATATTCTGAAACCCCACCACAGCAATGATTGGCCTGGCCTTTTTAACTATCTGCCTGGCCTTTACCACCAGGAGAGCCATCTCCTGGGCCGTGGCCACGATTTCCACCACAGGCACATCCGTATACTGCTTGATGAGGGATGCCTGAAGGCCCCTGGCAATGATGATGTCCGCCCCGGCGGCAATGGAATTCCTGGCCTCCACCACCGTATTCTCTGTCTGGATGACACGCATCTGCGCAATGGCATACTTCTTTTCCTGAAGGATGTTGTGGGCCAGGTAGAGCATTTCCTCCCTTGGCACCAGAAGAACGATTTTCCCCATGCCGCTTTCCCCTTTTTACATGACTACTTGTCCAGACGTGCCTTTAAAAGCTCCAGCCCTGCCAGTATCACGCCGCCCAGTATGAAAAACAGGATACTGAAGGTGGAGGGACTCATGGGCGCCTTGGGCATATCCAGGGTGGTGGGCCCCATGGTGATGGCATAGAGGGAGCCTGTCATCAGGCCGATGATGGTGTAAATGGTCTGGGAGCGGAACCGCTCCAGGCACATCTTGATGATTTTAATAATTCCCACAATACCTGTGACGACGCCCAGACCAAATACCATCAGGATGGGGAAATAGTCCATATTCATGTGCAGGAATTCCTTCACAGCACCTATGATGGGCACATAGAGCCCGAATATGAGAAGGAGCGTGGAACCTGAGATGCCCGGAAGCACCATGGCGGTAATGGCGAACATGGCAGTGAAGAACACGTACACCACCAGTCCCAGTGACAGATGCTCCACTGATACATGGATTCCCTCGCCGCCTGAGGGATTAAAATAGGTGATGCAAAATACCAGCAGGACTCCCATAAGGGTGAATACCGTATTTCCGTACCTGCCTTTAAGCACTTCCCTTTCCTCACGGATCACCATGGGAATGGCGAATAAGGTCAGTCCAAGAAAAAGGGAGCTGATCCGGTAGATGTGAGCCTCAAAGAGGCTGGACAGAATCAGCACCGACATGCAGAAGCCGATGACCCATCCCACTCCCAGCTTTACCAGAAACAAAAAGGCAGTTTTCCTTCTGCCGTTGTCCCGGCCCATCAGGTCGTTCAGGGATTCAATAAATGTATCGTAAAAACCCAGTAAAAAGGCAATTGTTCCTCCGGATACCCCCGGAACGCTGTCCGCCAGGGCCATGCAGAAACCTCTTATTCCATTTAAAAGCACGTAATCTTCCTCCTGTCATTTTGCCGCCGCCCGGCTGTTCCGGATGGCAGTATGATTTCCTCTGAATAATTATACAGGAATTGACAGAAAATTCAAGCACGGTTTTTCACTGCCGTTTCTTTTGCCCTTTCCCTGTTCCGCCATTTTCTTCCTTCCCGTTCATCTTTTCCTGTGGTATCATAGTAGTAATTTTTCTGTCTGATTGACAGCGGCAATGATAAGGACGCCGGACGCAAGGTGCGCCAGCTTCCGACCAGGGTGCTCTTTCCCGTGCTTTCGCTCCCCAGGACCAGCACACGCCGGGCATAGTAATCCGGCACACAGTGGGAATGTAATCCCAGTGTCCCAGCGCCCAGCACTGTCTCGTACTGGCGGATGTGGGAAAGATTCCCGGAGCCGCGGATTACGGTTGCAAGCCCCACATCAGGGTGAATACGATTATGACAGGTCCGATGGTGGATACAATTCGGATCATTCTCTCAAATCCAGCCAGATATGCACACAGGACCATGGCCGCCTTCCTACCGCAGAAAAAGGTAAAGTGATTGAAATTTGCCTCCTCCCTGCGTCCCCCGTGTGTCTGTACCTGATTCTGTTATATTATAGCAGAAGGCACATAAAAAATATAGCATTGAATACCATACTTATTCCCCCTGGAGCGCGTCATATCCCTGCTCTCCGGTGCGGACCTTCACCACATTTTCCACATCGTACACGAAAATCTTTCCGTCTCCGATATTGCCTGTGTAAAGAGCCTTTCTGGCTGTCTCTATTACATCCTCCACCGGTACCTTGCTCACCACCACTTCCAGCTTCATCTTTGGAAGAAGGGCCGCCTCCTCCACCTTGATGCCGCGATAGTAATTTACATGGCCCTTTTGCGTACCGCAGCCCATGACCTGGGTGATGGTCATGCCGGTGACGCCCAGGTCCGTAAGCGCATCCTTAAGAGCGGTGAACCCGGCCTGGTTGAATATCATCACTACCTTGGACAGCTTGACATTGGCGGACACCGGCTTTGCCGATGGATAATGCTCCACCGGAACAGCTTTTTCAACAGAGACACCGGCGTCCGCCGCCCCCTCCTTTGCCTTTCCCATAAATACCATTGGCATGAAATCCGCATAGGAGCTGGCCAGATTGTGTTCCGTCACATCCAGTCCCTTTGTCTCCTCCTCCTCACTGGCCCTAAGGCCGATGGTATGCTTCAGCACATTGAAGGTGATGATCATGGTTACGCTTACCCACAGGATAACGCAGACAACACCTAAAAGCTGTATTCCCAGGAAGGAGAAACCGCCTCCGTATACAAGGCCTCCGTCCACCGCAAAGACGCCGGTGAGAAGGGTGCCCGCGGCCCCGCACATGCCGTGGACTCCGATGGCGCCTACCGGATCGTCTATCTTACACACCTTGTCAATGAATTCAATTCCGAATACCACCACAAAGGCCGCTATGAGTCCGATAAAAAACGCGCCCGCCGGGCTGACCATATCGCAGCCGGCTGTGATTGCCACCAGGCCAGCCAGGGAACCGTTCAATGTCATGGAGATATCCGGCTTTCCATAGCGGAGCCAGGTGATAATCATGGTAGCCGCGGTGGCTGTGGCAGCCGCCAGGTTGGTGGTCACAAAGATATTGCCGGCGGAATATACAGCCGCGTCGCTGTCCATGGCAACAGTGGAACAGCCGTTAAAACCAAACCAGCAGAACCACAGGATGAACACGCCAAGGGCGCCCAGGGTGAGGCTGTGACCCAGAATCGCGTTGGGCTTTCCGTCCTCTGTGTACTTTCCGATACGCGGCCCCAGTACCTTGGCCCCAATCAGGGCCGCAACCCCGCCGCACATATGGACGGCAGTGGAGCCCGCGAAATCGTGAAATCCCATCTGGGCCAGCCATCCGCCGCCCCAAATCCAGTGTCCCGACACGGGATAGACCACTGCGCTGATTATGGCGCTGTAGATACAGTAGGAAATGAACTTGGTGCGCTCTGCCATGGCTCCTGACACAATGGTTGCCGCCGTGGCACAGAACACAGTCTGGAAAATCAGGTAGGCGGGAAGGGGAACGCCTGCCGGAAGGATTCCGGAATAATCTCCCCGCACCAGCGGGTCAAATCCTCCAATGAAGGCTCCTGCACCCCCGAACATGATGCCGAAGCCTGTAAGCCAGAACAAAGGGGTACCAATGGCAAAATCCATCAGGTTCTTCATGATAATGTTTCCTGCGTTCTTCGCCCTTGTAAAACCTGTCTCCACCATGGCAAAGCCTGCCTGCATGAAGAAAACCAGGGCCGCGCCTAACAGGACCCAAATTGTGTTTACCGCTGAAAATTCCATAATGCATTCCTCCTTGAGGGTTTATATTTGATGGGGATGCGCATTCATGGGGGAATACGCAGAAAGAGGTGCATTGCCCGCCCGGTACCTGGCCGCGGCAATACACCTCTTTGTGTATCTGTTATCTACGCAGAAAACAGAGAAAGCGCCGGATGTCTAAGCACCGGCGCTTTTCTTTATGTGGCTTATTATAGTGTCCGCTTTCCGAAAAGTCAATGACAAATTAATATTTTGTAAATAAACTATAAAAAAGCAACAAAATAATGGAAAGTTTCGGCAGATTTCCGCTGCCCTCCTAATACGTTTAACTGCGGCTCGCAGCCTTCCATCTGGCTTTCTGACCTTCAAACTGCTCGTTCAGCCAGTCCACGCCCTTTGCTATGCCGTCCGCGTCAAAGGACAGGATTTGTTGTTCCTTTTCTTCCTCAGGAGTGGCATCATAACCATATGGCTCAGGCCAAATGGTAACACCCAGGCGCGGTCCGTCCTCGCCTTCCAAATCCAGCTTTTCCATACGAAAACGCATACCGTTGTGACTTCCTGTAAATTTCTCTTTTTTCAGGAAATTAATGGGCATGAAATTCTTCAGCTCCAGCATATGCTACCCTCTTTTAAACTACTTTTCATACTGGCTCAGCTCCACCAGGTGCATGGTCAAATCCGTGATGGTGTCATCGTCCACCTGGGCCGCCGTATAAAGTGTGTACTTGGTACTTCCCCACTCCCAGGAGGCCAGACGGCCGCCGCTGTCCGTGGTTTTAATCAGGACTTCCAGGCTGGTTTCACCGTAATCATAGTTCCGGGAAATGGCCTCATCTTTAAAGCGCTCGAAAATCCCCGCAAAGTCCTCTGCCGTATCCGAGGCCCTGTAGGTGTATGCCACACCGTCCAGAGAGAACCGGGCATCCGCCACCTCCTGGTTGATGATGAAAAAGCTGGTATCCTCAGCCCCCTCCGGCAGCACCATATGGACTCCTATGGCCTCAAAGGCCAGGACATCCTTTACCTCCGCCATGGGATTTGGGAGTTCCTGGGTTGCAGTTCCCGACTCAGCCCTTGTCCCTGTCTCCGCCGGAGCGGATGTCTCTGCCTCAGAAGTCTTAACAGGCTCCTTTTTGCCGCCGCAGCCCGCGGCCAGAAGGGCCGTAAGCGCTACGGCCAGCAGAATACCCTTTCTGCCCAAACGCCTTTTGGTTCGATTCATGTAATTCCTCCTTCCATCTGCCCATGCACAGGCATCACTGCCCTTTCTGCATGGGTGCTACCGTCTCACAATATTCCTGCAGCGCCCTGTGCAGCTGCCCCTGTGAAGTCTCGTCGCACAGCACTACTATCTTGTCCCCTGCCCTGAGCACTGTATCCCCTCTGGGCACAAACTCGGCCTCCCCGCGCATAAGGGACACCACCAGAGAGGTTCTTGGCCAGGCGATAGCTGAAACCTTCTTTCCCTCGGCTGCGCTTCCATGGTAAATCATGCCCTCCACCAGCACCTTTTCCCCTGTAAGCGTGACCTTCTTGTCCGAGCTCTGCTTTGCCAGAAGGCGGTGAAGAAGCTGGTCGTACACCGGCGCGCAGTGAACCATGTCCGGAACCAGATAGGCTGCCAGTGAAACCATGGACAGGGTCAGCAGATGAGAAAAGGATCCTGTCATTTCACTAATCAGTATGATGCCTGTAATCGGCGCCCGCACAATGGCTGAGAAATAGCCCGCCATGCCCAGGATGATGAAATTCCCCACCAGGCCGCTCAGAGAGGGACTGACAAGGAGGGCCGCATTGTAATATATGCTTCCTATGATGGCTCCCATCACCAGCAGGGGCAGGAAGATACCTCCCGGCGCCCCGGAGCCGAAGCTTATCATGCTGAAGGCAAATTTGACCGCCAGCAGCAGGCACAGGGCGCCAAGCGCCATCTCACCCGTGGACAGTTCCTCCACCAGGGCATGACCTCCGCCCAGCACGCTGCGGTATGTAAATCCAAATACGCCTGCCAGCAGAAAGGGAATCAGAAGCTTCACCGTGCCCCAGGGAATTTTTCCGTATAAATCCTGGGTTTTGGACAGAGTGGTATTATAAACCACACCCATGGCTCCCATGATCACGCCCAGAACCAGCACATGACCGTAGGTGCCCAGGGGCATCATATGGGTGATGTGAAAGGAAAATACCGGCGTCAGGCCGAATACATTCCTGGATACAAAATCCGAAGTAATGGATGCCGCCATGGAGGAAAGGAGAAGCTCCGGTGAAAAATGCTTATGTACCTCCTCCAGGGCAAACAGTATACCCGCGATGGGCGCATTGAAGGCGGCCGACAATCCGGCGCTGGCTCCGCAGGTAATGAGAAGCTTTTCCTCTGTTTTTACCCGTTTGGCGGCCCTGGAGAACCCCTTTGCCGTCATGGCTCCCAGCTGAATGCTGGGGCCTTCGCGTCCCAGGGACAATCCGCATCCCAGGGATATAATGCCGCCGCCCAGCTTGGCAAGCAGCACACGCCACCACTTCTCATCAATTTCTCCAATGATTTCCCCTTCAATCTGGGGAATGCCGCTGCCTGATATCAGGGAATCCCATTTAAGGAGAAGGGACACCACACATGCGGCGGCGGCCAGAATCAGAATCCATACCGGCACAAACCAGGTATGGCTCCTGCCATAGTCCAGTATCATGTTCAGCAGTATATCCGCGGAACCGATGAGATAGCGGAAGGCCACCACCACGGCGCCTGCCAGGGCGCCCACCACTACCCCCTCTAAAATTAACTCATAACGAAAACTCCGGTAACGGTTAATGGTATGAGTAACCGTATTTTCTTCCGGCTGCATAACGTTTCCCCCTGTATCTTGTCTGGTCTGATGCCTACATCTCACTGTAGGTGCCCTTGAACTTTACAAGCTTGGGACGGTATCCCGCGCTGGTAAGGGCAGATACAATCTGATTCTTATGGTCTGTTCCAAATGCCTCCATGGTGATGCGCAGCTCCACGGCAGCATTGCGGTTGATACTGATAAACTGATTGTGCTCCAGCTTGATGATATTGCCCTGCTCCTTGGCGAGAAGGGCGGATACCCTGGCCAGCTCTCCCGGCTTGTCGGGAAGGAGCACGGACACTGTAAATACACGATCCCTCTCAATCAGGCCGTGCTGTACAATGGAGGACATGGTGATGACATCCATATTGCCGCCGCTTAAGATGGATACAATCTTCTTTTTCTGTACGTTCAGATGCTTTAGGGCAGCCACGGTCAGGAGGCCGGAATTCTCCACAATCATCTTATGGTTTTCTACCATGTCAAGGAAAGCCACAATCAGCTCGCTGTCCTCTATGGTGATGATACCGTCCACATTTTCCTGTATGTAAGGGAACAGCTTTTCGCCGGGACGCTTCACTGCCGTACCGTCCGCAATGGTGTTCACCTGGGGAAGTCCCACCACCTTTCCCTCCTTAAGGGATGCCTGCATACAGTTGGCGCCTGCGGGCTCCACGCCAATGACCTTAATTTTCGGATTCAGAAGCTTGGCCAGAGTGGAAACGCCGGTACAGAGACCGCCTCCGCCGATGGGAACCAGGATATAGTCCACGGTGGGAAGCTCCTTGATAATTTCCATTGCAATGGTGCCCTGCCCCGTAGCCACATCCAGATCGTCAAAGGGATGTACAAAGGTATATCCGAACTCGTCCGCCAGCTTATATGCATGATCGCAGGCCTCGTCAAACACATCCCCCTCCAGCACCACGTCGGCGCCGTAGCTCTTGGTGCGGTTCACCTTCATAAGAGGCGTGGTGGTGGGCATGACCACTGTGGCCTTCACACCGGCCAGCTTGGCCGCGTAGGCCACACCCTGGGCATGGTTGCCGGCCGACGCTGTAATCAGACCCTTGGACTTTTCCTCCTCGGTCAGGGTGTGTATCTTATAGTAGGCGCCCCTCACCTTATAGGCTCCCGTGTACTGCATGTTCTCCGGCTTGAAAAATACCTTGTTCCCTGTCCGGGCAGAGAAATACTCACTGTATACCAGTTTTGTCTCTGTGGTCACATCCTTCACAAGCTCGGAGGCCTCCTCAAATTTTTCCAATGTCAGTTCTTCCATATCTTTGTCCTTCTTTCCCTTGCTTTTATTCTATACTATAGCACGTCAATATATTGTTTCAATCCACGTTCGGTTATTTCTGCACATGGAACAGGGCATTGACAAAATCATCCGCATTGAATTTCTGCAGGTCGTCTATCCTCTCCCCGATTCCAATGTATTTTACAGGAATTCCCAGCTCGGACTGAATGGCCACGGCAATGCCGCCTTTGGCTGTGCCGTCCAGTTTAGTCAGGATAATGCCTGTGATGTCGGCCACCTCCATAAATTGGCGGGCCTGGGCCAGGGCATTCTGTCCCGTGGTGCCGTCTAACACCACCAGAGTCTCCCTGTAGGCATCCGGATATTCCTTGTCAATGATCCGGTTGATTTTCTTAAGCTCTTCCATCAGATTCTTCTTATTGTGAAGCCTTCCGGCCGTATCACAGATAAGCACGTCCGCCTTCCTGGACTTGGCTGCCGCCACCGCGTCATAGATAACAGCCGCCGGGTCAGACCCCTCCTGCTGCGCTATAAGCTCCACTCCGGCCCGTGAGGCCCATTCGGTCAGCTGCTCAATGGCAGCCGCCCGGAAGGTATCCGCCGCCGCCAGTATGACCCTGCGTCCGTCGTCCTTAAGCTGTCCGGCCAGCTTGCCCACGGATGTGGTCTTGCCCACTCCGTTGACACCGATGACCAGAACCACGGACTTCCTGTGCTCGAATTCGTATGCGTTTTCGCCCAGGTCCATCTGCTCCTTGATGCTGTTGATTAAAAGCTCCTTGCACTCCTCCGGCTCCCGGATGTGCTGCTCCTTCACCTTCTTGCGCAAATCCTCCACGATGGACATGGTGGTCTGGATTCCCAAATCGCCCATGATAAGGGTCTCCTCTATCTCCTCATAGAAATCATCATCAATGGCGGAAAAACCACTGAAAATGGAGTCTATCCCTGACACGATATTGCTGCGGGTCTTGGCCAGGCCCTCTACCAGGCGCCCGAAAAAGCCCTTCCTTCCCTCTGCCATAAATCATTCTCCTTTTTGTGTCTTACATATTAGGTCTTATATACAATAAATATATATATGAAACATCATATCACAACTTGCACTATTTATCCAGGTCATCTGCAATGAGGTTCACGCTGACCAGCGTGGACACGCCCTTCTCCTGCATGGTGATGCCATAGAGGCGGTCCGCTGAGACCATGGTGCCTCTCCTGTGGGTGATGACGATGAACTGGGTATTCCTGGTCAGCTTGTGGAGGTATCCCGCGAAACGGTCCACATTGGAATCATCCAGGGCCGCCTCAATCTCATCCAGAAGACAGAACGGAGAGGGCTTTAAGTTCTGGATGGCAAACAGCAGGGAAATGGCTGTGAGGGCCTTTTCACCGCCTGAGAGCTGCATCATGTTCTGCAGCTTCTTGCCGGGGGGCTGGGCTATGATCTGTATGCCTGCCTCCAGGATGTCCTCGTCCTCCATCAGTTCCAGTGTGCCCCGTCCGCCTCCGAACAATTCCTTAAAGACCTTGTCGAATTCAGCCCGTATTTCACCAAACTTCTCTTCAAACTGACGCCGCATCCCGGTATCCAGTTCCTCAATGATTTTCTCCAGCTCGGCCTGGGCAGTGACCAGGTCCTCGTGCTGGGCCCGCATAAACTCGTAGCGTTCCGATACCTCTTTATAATCCTCAATGGCGTTGACATTGATGTTGCCCAATCCCTTTATTCTGGATTTCAATTCATCTATAAGCTTCTTTACCTCAGGGACAGACTGGTATTCCTCCCTTTTAAGCTCCAGTGCCGTGGAGTAGGTCATCTCATATTCCGACCACATATAGGCGGTGGAAGCCTCCAGCTTTTCCTCCAGCTTTTCCTTCTGGGCCTGGACGCGGAACATGTCCTTGTCCAGCTCTGCCAGGCGGGCGGTCAGTTCCTCCCGCTTTGCCAGAAACGCCTTCTGCCTTAAGGACATCTCCTCCTTTTCAGCCTCATGGCCCGCCATCACCTGTTCCAGTTCCTTCATGTGCACCATGGCATTCTGAATCAGTTCTCCCAGATGCGCAATCTCCTGGCGCTTGCCCTCAATCACCTGCCCGGAATTTTCCGTGCCTTCGGCCAGCGAGTCAAACTCCTCTGTAAGCTTCTTTATTTCTCCGGACACACGGTCTGAGTTTTCACGGATAAAGTCCTGTTTCTGGCGCAGGTTGGCTGCCTCCATCTGAAGGGCCGACAGATCCGCAGCACAGGTCTCCCGCTCTTTCCTGGAGTTCTCCAGGAGAACCGTCTTGTCCTCTATCTCCTGGTTGGCCTGGGTACTCACCTGCTCCAGTTCCCTGGAGTCCTGGGTGAGGGCCGAACGGCTCTCGTTGATTTCCTTTACCTGCTCCTCCAGCTGTCCGTGCTCGCGCACCAGGTCCGTGGATGACTCCGCAATCTCCGCCTTTTTATCCTCCAGCTGGGATATGTTCATGCGGATGGTATTCTCCCGGATGGCCATGGACTGGATGTCGGCGCGCTGCTTCTCCAGTTCCCCCTTTTTCTCCCGGGCCAGGGATTCTTCCAGGTTCAGTTCCTTTTGAATCTTCTCCACCTGTACCAGCGCCTTGCTGCAGGTGTTCTCTAACTCATCAATCTCCCTGCGCCGTCCCAGCAGGTTGCTGGAATTCTTAAAGGCGCCGCCCGTCATGGAACCGCCGGCACTTAAGAGCTCGCCCTCCAGGGTGACGATGCGCAGACTGTACTTATACTTTCTGGCCAGCGCAATGGCGTTGTCGATGGTGTCAGCCACTACCACACGGCCTAACAGGTACCTGGCCAGGCCCTCATACCGGTAATCCACCTGGACCAGATCGCTGGCCAGCCCCAGAACTCCCTTTTCCTTCAGGGCCGCGGGCTGGGAAAATACCTGTTTGCCGTTAATGCTGGTCAGCGGAAGGAAGGTGGCCCTGCCGTATTTATTCTTTTTCAGATACTCAATCAGCTGTTTGGCCGTTGCCTCTGAATCCGTTACAATGTTCTGGATGCTTCCGCCCAGGGCAGTCTCGATGGCTGTCTCATACTTCTGGCTGGTGGTGATGATATCAGCCACCACCCCATGAATGCCGTGTACCCGGTCACGCACCTCCATGACCCTGCGGATGCTGTTGCCGTAGCCGTCATAGCGTTCCGCCAGGTTCTTAAGGGACTCCAGCTTGGTGTAGGCCATATGGTATTCCTGCTGGGTGTCGTTTAAATTCCGGTTCAGGCGGCGGGATTCCTGCTCCGCCTTAAGAAGGGCGTCCTCAGTCTCCTGAGCCGCGAACTGCTTCTGCTCCAGCTCCTCATTCAGCTGGTCTAACAAAGCCCGTTCCCTGCCGATGTGCTCATCCTGCACCGACTCGTCGCTCTTGAATCTGAGAAGCTTCTGCGATACCTCGCTGCGCCGTAAATTCACCTGCTCCAGCATGGTCTCATAGCGCTGCTGTCTGGCCGTCAGGGAGGCTCTCTCGTTAAGGGCCTGTATGATGCTCCCCTTTGCCCCCTCAATGGCTTCCTCCAGACGGCGGATGGCCTCATCCTGTCCCTCCAGGCGGGCTCCGGCTTCCTCCTGGCGCTTTAGGGCATCCCTCACCTGGCCGCCCATGGCCTTTAGTTCTTCTCTATAGGAGTCCAGCTGCTGATTCTTGGCGGCCAGCTCCTCTTTAATCACATCCCGCCTGTGCTCCAGATGCTCCTGGTTCATCTCCTCCGTATGTATCTGTTCCTTCAGGACATTGATCTGGCCCTCCAGATTTCCCTTCAGCACCGTGCCCTGGCTCAGCTCGTCCCGGTCAGCTGCCATGCGGCGCTCCAGATCTGCCAGGGACTGCTCCAGCTCCTCATATCCGGCCTTCAGGCGCTCAGATTCCCTGCCCGTGTCTTCCATATCGCCGGAGAGGATCTGCTGGCGCTTCTCCACTTCCTCCAGCTGCTTCCCCGTTCCCTCTGTCTCCATGAGAAACAGGTTGGCATCGCATATCTTAAGGCTGTCCTTTAACTGAAGATATTCCCTGGCCGCCCTGGACTGACGCTCCAGGGGGCCCACCTGCTTCTCCAGCTCGGAGAGGATATCGCTTACGCGGACCAGGTTGGCCTGCTCGTCCTCCAGCTTCTTCTGGGCAATTGCCTTGCGGCGCTTAAATTTAACGATACCGGCAGCTTCATCAAAAAGCTCCCGGCGTTCTTCCGGCTTACCGCTTAGTATTCTGTCAATCTGTCCCTGTCCGATAATGGAGTATCCCTCTTTGCCGATACCCGTATCATAGAACAGCTCGTTGATATCCTTAAGTCTGCAGGCACTGCCGTTTATCATATACTCACTCTCACCGGAACGGTAGAGACGGCGGGATACCGTCACCTGGTCATAGTCAATGGCCAGCTGATGGTCGCTGTTGTCCAGGGTGATAGCCACGTAGGCAAATCCCTGGGGCTTTCTCATCTCGGTTCCCGCAAAGATGACATCCTGCATGCTGGCGCCGCGCAGCTGCTTGATGCGCTGCTCACCCAGTACCCAGCGCACGGCGTCGGCTACATTGCTCTTGCCGCTGCCATTGGGACCCACGATGCCGGTGATGCCGTTATGGAATTCAAATACCAGCTTATTGGCAAAGGATTTAAACCCCTGAATCTCAATACTTTTTAAATACATAGTCCACCTGCTTATTCTTCTGCTGCGGCTTCCTGTGCCTTAAGCTTCAGGATGCCGTTATAGGCAGCCAACTGTTCTGCTGCCTTCTTGGTACGTCCCGAGCCGCGGCCGACCTCCTCATCCCCTATTTTGGCGCAGACCTCAAAGGATTTATTGTGGTCCGGACCTTCCTCACGGATGATCTCATAGGACAGGGGCGCCTCCTGGCGGCTCTGCACCATCTCCTGTAAGATAGTCTTGCTATCATAAAAGAGCTGCTTGTGTTCAATGTCGTTTAAGATAAAACGATGAATGAACTCTTTTGCATTAGCAAAACCACCGTCCAGATAGATTGCGCCAATCAGGGCCTCCATGGCATCTGACACCACGGAATTGCGGTTCCGCCCGCCAGTGGCATCCTCGCCCTTGCCCAGGTACAGATATTGGCCCAGCTCAATGTCCCCTGCGCAGTAAGCCAGGGTGGGTTCGCACACAATGCTGGCCCTGATTTTCGTCAAATCTCCCTCCGGCAGCGTTTCATACTTGCGGTAGAGGAATTCGCTGGTCACGATTTCCAGGACAGCATCCCCCAAAAACTCCAGACGCTCATTGCATCTGCTGTGGTCCAGACGGTGCTCGTTGGCATAGGAGCTGTGGGTCAGGGCCTGGGTAAACAGGTTCTTGTTTTTAAACTCGTATGAAATCCTCTCTTCCAGTTCTTTTAAATGACTGTTCATAATGATCCTTCCTTCTTCAAATACCCGTGGGGCAGGTCTTAAAACATGCTCCCAAACGCACAAAAAGGGCTGTGCTTACAGCCCCTGTGCCTGTCCGTTAGTTTAAAGCGTTCTTAATCTGCTCTACTGCATCGCCTACTGTCACAATCTGTTCTGCAGCCTCATTTGGAATCTCAATGTCGAATTCCTCTTCAATTCCCATGATAATCTGGAAAATGTCCAGTGAATCCGCACCCAGGTCATCTACGAATGTAGCTGCCATTGTCACTTCCTCCGGTTCAATGTTCAACACTTCTGCGATAATACCCTGTAATTTCTCAAATTCCATCTCTTAGCTCCTCTTTCTTAAATCTTGATTTTTAACTTCGTCCCTCGGACTTATTTTTCGTTTTGGACGTCCAGGCACTGACGGATTTTACCATTGATATCCTGTTCCTTAAACGTCACACATTGAATAATGGAATTACGCACCTCCGTGCGCTTTGAATTGCCGTGGGTCTTGACTACAAGGCCTTTCAGACCCAGCAGGGGGGCTCCGCCGTACTGGCTGCCGTCAAAGGATTTAAGTGTTTCCCTGAGAGCCGGCTTTACCAAAAGGGCGCCAATCTTACTGCGCAGGGTAGACATCATACCGCCCTTCACCATGCTGATTAAGGTGGCCCCAACCCCTTCATACAGCTTCAGGATTACATTGCCCACAAATGCCTCACAGACAATGACATCCGCTCCGCCATGGGGAATTTCCCTGGCTTCAATGCTTCCGATGAAGTTAATCCCCTTACATTCCTTTAACAGGGGAAATGTCTCCTTCACCAGCGCATTGCCTTTTTCTTCCTCCGCACCGATATTGACAATGGCTACCCGCGGGTTCTTAATTCCCATCACATGCTCCATATAGATGGAACCCATCTGGGCAAACTGCGCCAGGTGAGACGCTCTGGCATCCACATTGGCTCCACAGTCAATCAAAAGTGATACGCCTTTCTCCGTAGGAATAAGCGGTGCCAGCGGCGGACGCTCCACACCCTTATTGCGTCCCACTATCACCTGTCCGCCTACCAGGATTGCCCCGGAACTTCCGGCAGATACAAAGGCATCGGCTTCTCCCTGTTTTACAAGGTTTAAGCCCACCACAATGGAAGAGTCCTTCTTCTTACGGATAGCGTTTACCGGCGGCTCCTCAGTGGCAATTACTTCTGTGGCGTTCACCACCTGAATCTGGTCCTTGTTATAGGTGTGCTTTGACAGTTCTGAAACAACTGCCTGCTCCTGCCCCACAAGAAATACCTGGATGCCAGGTTTTGCGTTCACAGCCTCCACTGCTCCGGCTACCATCTCGCCCGGCGCATAATCTCCGCCCATAGCGTCTACCGCTACTTTAATCATAATGACTCTCCTTTCGGTCCTGCATACAACTTATAATATACTAGATATCATTCTATAAATCAATATGTTTTTTTCACTGGTTTTTGGGGAATTGAAGGCCCCTGTTTGTGTCCGTTCCAGGCGTACATACGTCAGGAATATGCATACTTCTGCAACGTTTGGATTGTCAACCGGCCTCCGGCGTGGTAAAATAAAAGCAGATAAAGCCAGTGATACTTTTATGATATTCAGGAGGGATTTCTATGAATTATGAAGGACAAATCTGCCGCGGTCCCATGGAACGCTCATCCTATATGCTTCCGGTTGCCGTTGGCTGTTCCTACAACCGGTGTAAATTCTGCACTCTGTTCCGACACCTGAAATACAGGGAGCTTCCCATGGAGCAGATAGAGGCGGAGCTGGAACGGGTCCGTAATCTGGGAGGGAATCCAAAGCACGTCTTTCTCGGTGACGGCAATGCCTTTGGACTGGACACAGGCCGTCTTCTTAAGATAACAGACCTGATCCACCGGTATTTTCCGGATTGCTGCGCCATCAACATGGATGCCACTGTCACCAATATCCGGGCCAAATCCCAAGAGGAGCTGCAGGCCCTCCGGGCTGCCGGTATACGCCATCTGTATTTGGGCATTGAAAGCGGCCTGGACGATGTCCTTGTCCGTATGGAAAAGGACCATAACCTGGACCAGGCATACCGCCAGATTGACCGGATTCAAAATGCGGGATTTATTTATGATGCCCATATCATGACCGGAATTGCAGGGCACGGAAGGGGAAGGGAAAATGCATATGCCACCGCAGAATTCTTCAACCGCACCAGGCCCCGGCGTGTCATAAACTTCTCATTGTTCCTGTCTCACAGCGCCCCTCTGTACCGCGAGGCCCAGGCCAAAACCTTTGTTCCTGCCACGGAGCTGGAAAACCTGCAGGAGGAACGGCTGCTTCTGGAACTTCTGACCACCCCGGAGCCCCTGGTATACGACGGATTCCACGACCGCATTGAGTTCCGGGTCCGGGGAACCCTGCCCGGCGAAAGGGAGAAGATGCTGGATAAACTGAACCGGGCCATTGAACGGTACAAGAATCAGGAGCCGGTTATTACGTACTAATCCATTAAGCATGGCCAGCCATTACAATTCTTCCCCATTGCTTTCAATCACCTTCTTATACCAGTCAAAGGAATCCTTTTTTCTCCTGGATAAATCCCCTGTTCCGTCGTCGTATTTTTCCACATAGATGAAGCCGTACCGCTTTGCCATCTCTCCTGTGGAAGCGCTGACTAAGTCAATGCAGCCCCATGGAGTATAACCCATCAAGTCCACGCCATCCCTGACCGCTTCCTTCATCTGCTCAATATGCTTTTTCAAATAATCAATGCGGTACTCATCATGGATTTTTCCGTCCTCTTCAATCTTGTCATAAGCGCCCAGACCGTTTTCCACCACCATTAAGGGGATGCGGTAGCGGCCATAAAGCTCATTTAAGGTGTACCGTAAGCCCTTAGGGTCAATCTGCCAGCCCCAGTCGCTGGATTCCAGATATGGATTTTGGGCCCCTCCGGTTAAATTGCCGCCTGTCCGGATCTTGTCTTTGTCAGCGCTCTCGCAGTTTGACATGTAGTAGCTGAAGGTATAGAAGTCCACGCAGCCCTGCTTTAAAATTTCTGCGTCCCCTGGCTCCATGTTAACAGTGATTTGATTTTCCTCAAAATACCGTTTCATAAAGTGAGGATATTCTCCCCTAACCTGTACATCCCCGCAGAACTGGTTCATGATCTGGTCTTTCTGCTGAGCCTTCAATATATCATTGGGATTGCAGGTGAGGGGATAGGTGGTGATATGGCAGATCATACAGCCGATTTGGCAGTCAGGGTCAATCTCATGTCCTGCCATGACAGCCAGGGCGCTTGCCACAAACTGATGGTGAATCCCTTGAAAACGCAGGGCCGGAATATCCTTCTGGTTCATAAAATCCGTGGTACCTTCATTTAAAATTCCCAGGGACAAATAGCCTCCCATGGGCATGGTGCCTGCGTTGATTTCATTGAAGGTCAGCCAGTATTTCACCTTTCCTTTATACCGCTTAAATAAGACCTTTGCGTATTTCACAAAAAGCTCCACACATTCTCTGGAAGCCCAGCCATTGTATTTTTCCGTCATGGCAAAGGGCATTTCATAATGGGAAATGGTAACCAAAGGTTCAATAGCATGCTTTAAGCATTCCTCTATGACATCATCATAGAATTTTAATCCGGCTTCATTTGGCTCCTCTTCCATTCCAGTGGGGAAAATCCTGGTCCAGGCAATAGAAAACCGGAAGCACTTAAAACCCATTTCTGCAAAGAGGGCGATGTCCTCTTTATAATGATGGTAGAAATCAATGGCCTCATGGCTGGGATAAAAGGTCCCCTCCTCCACAGCTCTCGTAATCCTCTTGGAGGTTGTGCGGGAACCTCCTGTACACAAATCAGCGCAGGACACCCCCTTTCCGTCCACATTCCAGGCTCCCTCGCACTGGTTGGCGGCCACTGCGCCGCCCCATAAAAAGTTTTCTTTTAATACTGACATTGTTTCAATCTCCTTTCTATATTTTAATCCACCCAAAGGCTTTTATTTTCATAGCGCTGATCCAGGTGGCCGCTGAACCATCTGCCGTTCATCACATTTGCGATTACCTTTTCTTTTATTTCTTTGGATATGGTTTCATCCTGGTCCATTTCATCCATAATTACACCGTAAGACGTTTTTACAGACTTACATTCTGCCAGGGCTTTGCCCTCTGCGGCGTCAAGCACCATGGTAAGATGCGTTTTTTCGTCCCATGGACTCCAGGCTTCAAGGCCCTGGCCGTTTGGATCTCCTGTGCAAAGGAAGTTTTTAAGGTACTGCAAAAACAGATTCCCCATGTCCACATATCCAGGCTGGTTAAAGGTATCAGGCAGCATGGGGGCATAATTGTTCTCTGTGGAAAGCATGGGTATAAAAACACCATGGAAAGACCCGTAAACAGGTATTGGATAGGCGGAGCTGGAATCTCCATAATTAACGCTGCATAAATAAATGGGGGATTCATAGGAAGAGCTCATCTTCTCAGCAGAAGCCTCTGTGTTAAAATATCCATACATTCTGCTTCCATATTTTATGGCAAAATTTTTTGCGGCAAGGAGCTCCTCCTCTGAAAGACCTTCCATGCCGCTTCCGGAATAATAACTATCTCCATAGGCAAACATGCTGAATTCTGTAGTTCCGGTGAGCATCAGAACAGGCACATCTATATACGCATCTGTTTCAAAGCCTTCCTTTGGAATCACAACACCATCGGCGTAAAGGTGGGGGAACACGCTCATCCGTATTCCCGCGTTTCCCATAAGGGCGCTTAAGCGTTCTGAAGAAATGCTGTATAAATAATCCCGCACCTCCTTCCCTGTTCCTAAAAGCCATTCCTCTGCCTCTGTTTCATCCCCTGCTTTCCCATCCTCTACGGCCAAAGGCGCAATGGCAGCTGCAATTTTTTTTGCGCTCAATTCCTGGTCGGACACGGTCATACCGCCGCTGAAAACCACGGCTTTTTGGAATTTTCCTTTAAACAGAGGGCTTATGAGCATGGCCATCACATCGCGCCCTCCCGCGCTGAACCCCGAAACCGTTATGTTTTCCGGATCGCCGCCAAACTGCTCAATATTTTCCCTTACCCAGTCAAGAGCCTTTGCTATATCCAGCATGGCAAAGTTGCCGGTGGCATGTTCCTCTTCCATAAGGGCGGGCAGACAGTTAAAGCCCAGAAGTCCCAAACGGTAATTCACTGATACAAAAACCATATCATTTTTCACTGCCATTTCAGTTCCTATTAATTCCCTGGTATTTCCGGTTTGATTGTTGCCTCCATGGATAAAAACCATAACAGGAAGCTTTTTGGCCCCTTTCCTGCTGTAAACATCTAAGTTTAAGCAATCCTCCGTTCCGATAACCGCTTCATTTTCAAGCTGAAGGGCAGGCTCCTTAAAATCCGTGGCGGAAAGCCTTTCCGTCCAGACATCCGGATCCAATGGTGCCTTCCAGCGGAGACTGCCAGAAGGTTCCTTTCCATAAGGAATGCCGTACCATACCAGCGCCTTCCCCTTTTCAATCCCTTCAACCGGACCAAAAGCAGTATCCTTTCTCTTTTCCTCTGCAGCCTCCTGTGGCTGGACTGATGTCTCCGGCGCAGCAGCCGGCGCTTCCGGAACCGGATTCTCCCCGGCCGCAGTCTCCTGCGTCATAACCGCTTGTCCTCTTCCCATGTTTTCCCCCTTACAGCCGGATGCCAGCACAGCTCCCGCTATTAAGAGCAATAGCCATTTTTTCTTCATAACCACACCTTCTTTTCTTTTATACAATGGTAAGCAATACCTCTCCTGCTGCAATTTCTTTTGTTTCCGCCGCCTTGATGCTGATAAAATCAGCGGGGTTGGAAATCAGCACAGGAGTGATCACATCATAGCCCTTTTCCTTTAATAAGCTTAGGTCAAATTCCAGAAGCAGATCTCCCGCCTTCACCCTGTCGCCCATTTTACAATGAAGATTAAAGCCTTCTCCTTTTAAATTTACCGTGTCCAGGCCCACATGAATTAAAATCTCGGCCTGGTTATCTGCAGTGATTCCCACCGCATGTTTGGAATCCATAACCGCGCTGATCATTCCATCTGCAGGAGCATATACCTTTCCGTCAGAAGGAATAACGGCTGCTCCCTCTCCTAAAACGCCGCCGGAAAATACCGGGTCCGATACCTCCTTCAAAGAAATTACAGCGCCGTTTAAAGGGCTTTTGATTTCAATGCGCTCCACCAAAGGCTTTATTTCCTGCGGCGGGGTCTTTGTCTCCTCTGCGCTGGCGGCTTCCTTCTCTCCCGCTTCTGCCGGGTCGGGTTTATAAAGCGCAAGGCTGACCAGGAAAGAAACGCCCAGGGATATAGCCAGGGCGATAACGCCGTTAAGAAGATTTGCCAATCCCTCTCCGCCGATCATCTGAATGAGCGTCAGAGCGGAGGGGGAACCTCCCATGGTATACCCCACCAGATGGGTGATTCCGGAATAAAGCCCGGAGGCTCCCGCACCGCAGACTGCCGCAATCATGGGTGTTTTGTATTTTAAAGTAATTCCATACATGGCAGGCTCAGTGACGCCCGCCACAATGGCAGAAATCCCAGCGGCTGATGCTGTGGATTTTACAATATTATCTTTGGTCTTGACGGCTACAGCCATGGAGGCTCCGCCCTGAGCTAAATTGGAGCAGAACATGGTGGTAATTAATACCGCGTCGTAACCAAAGCTGGCCAGACTGATGGTACAGATGGGGATCAGAGCATAGTGCATTCCGGTCATAACAATAAAAGGCATGATTGCGGAAAGCACGGCAATGATTAGCCAGTCAATCTTATTATAAAGGAAATTAACTCCATCCGCCAGATAATTTCCCACTATGGCTCCAATAGGGCCAATCACTACCAGAACCACGGGAACAGAAACAAATATGACAATTAAAGGCTTTAAAAACACCTTCACCATATCTGGGCAGATCTTATCCGCAAACCTTTCAATCCACCTCATAAACGGGACCATCAAAAGCACCGGAAGGACAGAAGAACTATACGAAGCCGAGGTTACGGGAAGCCCGAAATAAGAGGTGTTTCCCTGTAAAAGCAAGGCCCCAAGATCGGGATGAAGCAGTACGGCGGCCATCACCATTGCTAAAAAGGGGTTGCTGTTCAGCCTCTTAGCCGTTGTGTATGCCAGCATGATCGGCATAAAATAAAAGAAAGCGTCTCCCACTGTGTTCAGGATGATATAGGTGCTGCCCGTGGTGTCCACCAGATTGAAGGCGGTGAGCAAGGTCAGAATCACCTTAATCATACCGCATCCCAGCATGGCCGGAAGAAGGGGCGTCATGCAGCCCGCCACAAAAGCGCAGAGCCTGGAAAACAGGTTTTCCTTTGGACCGCCGTTTTCCGCCCTCCCTCCGTCTGAGAAATCACCCAGCTTTTGAAGCTCGGCAAACACATGAGTGACCTCATTGCCAATAACCACCTGGTACTGACCTCCCTGTTTGATGACCCGTAAAACTCCGGGAATTTTCTCCACCTCTGAATCCTTTGGAAGCCCCATGTCCTTTAACATAAAGCGCAGCCTTGTGATGCAGTGGGTCAGACCCTCCACATTTGCCTTTCCGCCGACCATTTCTAAGATTTGTCCGGCTGTTTTCGCATAATCGAATGCCATTTTTTCTACCTCCTCTTTATTTTTTGATAGCCATAGCTTTCAGCTGCAAAAAAACCCTGACAAAGCCTGCCTTCTTCCGCCGGGCTGAAAATTACAGCCTCTGGCGGACAGCAGAGAATTGTCAGGGTCATGCCCCTCCCGGAAAGCCAGTCAGGTAACACGCCTGTATTCTATTTTAGAATTATTGTCTGGTTATTTTTTCAATATGAATCATCAGGTAAAGCATCTCTTCCCTGTTCAATTCATAATGATACACATCGTGAATAAAATCTGCTATCTTTACAATACATTTGTAGGATTGGGGATACTTTTCCTTGATCAGATGAAACCATTCATCCTCTGAGCCGGCGCATTGCTTTCCCTCAAACATCCTCTTGGCAAAGAATTTTAAATGAGTGATAAACCTCTGGTAATCCCAGCTTTCCTCATCCATCCGGATCTGGTAGCAGGCCTCCACAATCTGTGTGATCTCCTTAATGAGCCTTGTGATGGCTTCCAGATTCTCTACCTGGCTGTCTCCAAGCTGGGAGCATACATAATGAAAGGCTAAGAACGCCGCCTCATCCGGCTCCATCTGGATATGAAACCTCTTTTTCACCAGCTCAAGCCCCCGGCAGCCCACCTGATATTCCTTGGGATATAAATGCTTTACCTCCCAAAGCATGGGATTTTTTAAGACTGCTCCTGATTGATAGCGTTCCACTGCTCCTGCCAAATGATCACAGACAGGAATCAGCACACGTTCCGAAACCTTAAGCTCACAGACTTCTCTGGCGTAATGGGTCATCTGCTCCGCGATCTCCCAATATTCATCCGGCAGCTTTGCAAAAAAGTCCTGAAACCTCTTAATTTCATTCTTGTCATTGGGTGTAAAAATGCGCTCTACCTGGGTGCTTACTATGGAATCCCTTTTTCTTTTGTTAAATCCGATTCCCTTTCCCTGGAGAATAATTTCCTTCCCCTCCGGGTTGCGGGATATAACCATGTTATTATTCAGCACCTTTTCAATTACCATACCGGACCTTCCCCCATGTGTTTTGTAAGTCAAATCTCCCATCCCAAACAGCGGGCATTCTATTTTACAGCTCCCCAAGCGGCGAGCTATTTGACCCTAGCAGCAACAGCCATACAGACATGTCAACGCAGCTCGTTGTTGACAGAAATAAAAAAACAAGTTCCACAAAATAAAACTCCGCCATCCACCATGGAGTCATTTTCTTGTAGACCTTGCCCGCATTACCGGTCACAAACTACCGTCTATTCACTATGCGTAGTATAACATTCTTGTTTTTTATTGTCCAGATGTAAAAACGCACACTTTTCAACTATTTTTTTGTGCATTTTTACACCTGATAAAATTGTTTTCTTTGAACATTAATTTTTTCGTCCATTTTTTCGGAAAGTTTTCGGAAAGCTCCGAAAAATCCTTTCGGAAATGGGTATTATGTAAACAAGGGTTCTCGGTCAATATAGCCGAAAACCCTTGTTTTTCCTAGCTTTTTCACTTTTTACAAAAATGCTTGTTCTTAATCTTCAACGCTTACGATTTCTCTCTTGTTGTAAGAACCGCAAGCCTTGCAAACTCTATGAGGCATCATCAGGGCACCGCACTTGCTGCACTTTACCAGATTTGGAGCGCTCATCTTCCAGTTTGCTCTACGGCTGTCTCTTCTAGCTTTAGAAGATTTATTCTTTGGACAGATAGACATGGTTTACACCTCCTTCGACTGTTTAAAAATATCCTGGATAACTGACATCCTTGGGTCAAGTGGCCTATTATCGCAGTCACAAGTCTCGTGGTTGAGATTTGTGCCACATCTATCACAGATTCCCTTGCAGTCATCACTGCAGAGAACCGCCATAGGCAGGTTCAAGGTTAACTCATTACCAACCAGCTGGTCGATATCCAGTTTATAACCATTTACGTAGGGCTGCTCGTCCAAACCTTCCACTCGCTCTTCATCACTCTGGTTCATGTCCAGTTCCTGGTCAATTTCCAGATGGAAAGGAACTCTCACGGGGTCAAGGCATCTGGCGCATGGCATAATCAGAACCAAATCAGCGGTTCCAGCTAAGGTCAGCTTCTTATCTCCCCTATTTGTTATCACAAATGACAATGGTCCCTTTTCTGCAATGTCATATACAGTGTCGGCCATCCTGAACTGGGTCATCTCAAGCTCAGGCGTATATGTTTTGGACTTTCCCTCAACAGGAAACAGCTCAGATAAGTTAATTAGCATATTAACCTCCTAATACGCATCTCTTGCATTATACATACCATTGCACATTTTGTCAACTATATTTCCGTTTTTTTTCCAGAAGAGTCGAGCCGAATTTTTTTCTTATATTGCTTTACCGTCATATTTTCAAACTTTTTGAAAACCTTACTGAAATAACTGCTTTCATTGTAGCCCAAACGGAATGCAACCTCCGCAATACTGTCCTCCGTAAAGTAAAAATAGCCTTTAGCCAGATGCAGTTTTCTCATATGAAGATACTCCGTAACACTGACCTTAAACTGCTCCCTGAATATACGGCTCAGGTATCCCTGACTGATTGCACAGTTCTCAATAATACTGTTGAGAGTGATATCTTCTTTTATATGTTTCTCTATATAAATAAAAATATTCTCCAGCAGCGGATAACGGCCGATACTGTTTCGCCGGAACAGATAATCCATGACTCTGAAGAGCCAGAGTTCTGATGTTTTTCTGTCCAGAATCAGTACCTCATTAATCGGGAACAGTTCTGATATGTTTCCGCTGTCGCCATACACACTCCTGGTGTCCAGCAGGTTCTGTCCCAAATAGGTAAAAAGTTTAATCAGCCGAACGGGATCCTCACCGCCAATTGCGTAAATTTCATCAATTACACCGGCAATTCCGTCATAAAAATCCCCGAAATCTTTATTCCGAAGATAGGAGGCAAGGATTTCCAGTTGGTTCTGCACGGAATCCTCATGCTCTGTTTTGTAATTTTCCATGATTTTCTTCAGACAGCTGTATGTAATCGGTTTTTCCAGAACGTCTTTTACCTGGCTTTGGGCAGCACTCCGAATCAGAACGTTGGCGGCATGGGCAGAAAGGATATATATACTAATCTCCGGATTGGACTGATGAATAATTCTGCTGGCTTCCAGACCGGTGATTCCCGGCATCTGCATATCCATGAATACAATATCAATCACATCCTCTTTACAGACACGGACCGCACGCTCACCGGTATCTGTCATGGAAACCACTTTGAAAGCACTATCCTTTGCAATCATCACATGCAGCGCTTCGCGCATCAGTATATCATCATCTGCTATCAAAACCCTGTACATGATTACTCAGTCCTTTCTTCATAATGCTCCGGCCACAATAAGATACTTTTCGATCCTTTGTTTCTGTAATTCTCCGTAATAATGCCGTATTCCTTTCCAAACAGTCTTTTCATCTTCTCCTTTGCATATTCCATACCCATTTTTATATAATAGCCTTCGTGTTTGTCCTTATAAGCTTCATACTTGATATCCAGCTCTTCTTCCGTCAGGCCCGGGCCTGTGTCATTTATCTCCAGAAACATATTACCACTGTGCATATACCCTGTCACCGTAATTTCTCCGCCTTCCTTCTTCAGCATAATACCATTATAAAAGGCGTTTTGTATAAACGGCATTAAAATATCAGAAGGCATCTTCTGAATATGCAGTTCCTTTGGAACCTGGATGGAATACTCCAGCCGGTCCCCTGTTTTCTTTTTCTGGAATATCAGGTACCGCTCCGCATGCTCCAGCTCTCCGGAAATATGAACAAAGGTGCTCTTTTCCGTATATTTATATTTTATGTAATCAATATAGATGCTCAGCAGCTCATTTGTCCTGTCTGCTTCTTCTATAATTGTCAGATTCAACAGCGATGTCAGCATGTCCAGAAGCTCATATTGATTGCTCTGCATCTCCAGTTCCATAATCCGCCTGTTAATTTGTGTGATTTCCTTGGCATAGCTGTGGTTCAATACCTGCAGCTTTTTCATCCGTTTCTTCAGAATATCTTCCTGAAGGTGCTGGCTGACCTCGTTCTCACTCAGCTGGTTAATTACCAGAAAAACCAGGTTCGCTATATCCAGAAATTTTTCATATGAATAAAAAGGAATTTCCTCCAGCAACGGCCTGTATTCCGCAACCGCCTCATCCGCCTTGGCAGAATGCATAACCGATGACAGCCTGCTGACAGATTCCGGGGCATCATTGCATTGAATCTGCCCCCCAATAAAACCTCCCAGATAATGGCCGCGGACAATAATTGGAATGGCCACCTCCAAAAGTCCGCAGGGACAAAAGTATACGTTTGTCTTTTGTGTAACTGCTGCCTGGATGGAACCGAAGGCATCCGAAGATTTACATCTCTCCATTGCCTCCGGGTTATTGCGAACCTTCTCACAATAGCGTGAAAAGGAGGTTGCCGATGTAATGGGATCCCCCTTGAAATCAACTGTGATGAAAGCCAGTCCGGTTGCCTTGGATAGGCTCTCCTGTATTGTCTCCAGCTTTTCTTTTCCGAACAGGTGGATGATATCCAGTTGATTAATACTATTTTCTTCATTGATGCTGAGATATTCATCCAATGCATCTGGTTCTATCTCTTCCATATGCATCATCTTATGATATTCTGCCATCTGATTAATCCCTCTCTTTATGCCTGTAATTGTTATTTTAGCATCTTTTCACCATTTAAACAATCCTATTCCGACCAGGAGACGGTACAACGGCGTATGGAAAAAGGCCGTGCCAGCTCCTTTAGGGTAACACGGTCTTATGTCCAGCTTGTCACAAGTCATCTTTACTGTCAGTTAGTAAATACTTAATAATATTTTTTTAATAGCCTCTGTTCCGGCTTCCCTTGGATTGCCAGCAAGGCAGTTATCCATCAGGGCGTTATCCGTCATGTTCTGTAGCTGCTCTTCATATGCCTCTATATCAATTCCCAGCTCTCTGATTGAGGATGGCATTTCCATGCATCGCATCAGGGTACGAATCAGCTCCTTTAAGGTGTTGACAGCTATTACCGGTGATTCGTTCATGTCAACCAACTGGACCTTGCAGGCAAGACTTGCGTATTTGTTCATGATATCATGGTTTACACTATTATAATCAATGATCTGATTTAACAGTAGGGCATTGGCCAATCCATGGGGTATGTGGAACGTACCTCCCAGCTGATGGGCAATGCTGTGGTTTAATCCCAGACCTGCCGTATTAAAAGCCATTCCCGCCAGTGTGGACGCCTCATGCATCAGGGTTCTGGCCTCCAAATTCTTTCCATCCCTGTAGCATTGTAAAAGCGCCTTAATCAACAATTCAATTGCTTTTTCTGACAGCGCGTCCGAGAATACATTGCTTCCGTTTGCAACATAGGCCTCCAGGGCATGTGTCAGCACATCCATCCCTGTATTTGCCGTAATGGAAGGCGGTACAGACAATGTAAGCCTTGGGTCAAGGATGGCCACGTCTGCCAGAATATCATCCGATGATATCAGATGCTTGCTCTTACTCTCTGAATCCGTTATGACAGCGGCAGAGGTGACCTCTGAGCCGGTTCCGCTGGTTGTGGGTATGGTGATGAATTTCGGCTTCGGAACCAGATTCCTCACTCCGGCAAAGTAAATCATTCCCTTGGCCGTATCAATGGCAGAGCCGCCTCCAAAACCAATGACAATCTCAGGACGTACCTTACAGATTACGCTAAGCCCCTTTCCCACCACCTCGATGGTGGGATCCGGTATGGCCTGGTCAAAAATGTCCACGGTATTGCTGGAATCCAGCGCATCTAATATGTAGCTGATTGCTCCGCTCTCCGCAAGGAACTTATCACAAACCACCAAGATCCTTTTTTTTCGGATTTTCCGCAGATATTCCATTGCGTAGCTTCCGCTGCGTATCTTTGTCTTTATATATACATTAGACATTTGCACTTCTCCTTCATATTCAGTCCATATACTGCCGCGTACAGGGATTAACGGATACTAAAAGCATCGGTCATAACACATTTGCGCTTCCTGCAAAATGCCCTGGGGGAGGTAAGTCCCTCTCCGGTAGGTCCGGCAATAGTGAAGGTGGTATAACCTTCTCCCCCCACGCCAATTCCGGCGTAGGACGGAGCATTTTTGACAAAGATAGTGGTCTCCATAATTTTAGCCATCTTGCTGAGCTTTTCTACATTCCTGGAGTGCATCATGGCTGTGTGACGATTCCCGTGCTCTGCCTGGCGGGCATATTCAATTGCCGTATCCACATCACAAACCCGTACCACCGGAAGAATGGGCATCATCATTTCCTCCTGAACAAGCAGATGCTCCTTGGGAACCTCCATGATGATGACCCTGACACTGGCATCCGCTGTGATACCCAGCTTATCCAGGATATAACGGGCGCTCTTTCCCACAAAGGATGTCTTCGGACCTCCCTTTTCATTGGTTACAAGCGTTACCAGCTTCTCCAACAGTGCCGGGTCTGTAATTTGATACGCCCCGTTTTCCTTCATGTTGTGAATCAGGTAATCACAGATTGAATCCACAGCAAAGACTTCCTTTTCTGCGATACATGGAACGTTGTTATCAAAACTGCATCCATCCACGATATCTTTTGCAGCCTTTACAATATCGGCTGTCTCGTCAACCACAACCGGAGGATTGCCGGCTCCTGCGCCGATTGCCTTTTTTCCGGATGACAGTACCTTCTTGACAATGGAGGGCCCTCCGGTGGCCACCAGCAGACGGACACTTGGGTTCTCAATCATTTTATTGGTATTTTCTATGGACGGCTCTTCCACCATGGTAATCAGGTTCTCCGGGGCGCCGCTCTCTGTCAGGGCTTTGTTCAACAGCTTTACTGTCATCTGCGAAACCTTTTTAGCCCTGGGATGAGGACTGAACACCACTGTATTCCCGCCGGCAATCATGGAAATGGAATTGTTGATGATTGTCTCGGTGGGATTAGTGGTCGGCGTAATGGCCCCAATGACGCCAAAGGGACAATATTCCACCAAAGTCAGTCCGTTGTCACCGGTCATGGCCTCTGTCAGCAAATCCTCCGTACCTGGAGTCTTCTCAGCCGCCAGCCGGTTTTTAATTAATTTATGTTCATAGTCGCCAATCTCCGTCTCTTCCACAGACAGCCTGGATATCATCTCCAGATTCTCTCTTTTAAGAATCGTCCGGCGGATCACATCCACATATTTCTGCCTGTCTGAAATTTTAGAGAATAACAGCTTTTTCTGGGCTTCTTCTGAAGCTGCAATCGCCTCATCCATTGTTTTAAATACGCCATACAGCTCTGCCTTTGGCATTGTGAACTTCTGGGGCTGTTCTGCCTTTATCTCCTTTAAAGCCTGTTCTACCATCTGTTCAATTACTTTTATATCCATATCCAAGCGTATCACACCTTCCTTCATTTATACGGGGCCAGCAGAGGCATTCCATGCGATACCGAGAGGAGTAACCAAGAGCGCATCATTCGTCTTGACCGTTTTGATGCCCAATGCCTTCTCAAATGTATGTTCAAACTCGCTGAAGCAGCTGGCTCCGCCTACTACATAAACACAGTCCACCTCATACCCGGAAAGGAATCCCTTGACGATAGATGCCATCTTTTCAACCACTGGTTTTATGATTGGAAAGACATCCCTCTCTCTATCCTTATCTGTTTTCAGTTTTTCAGCTTCCTCAATTGAGATTCCATAATATCCCGCAAGGACCAGAGTCATATGGGTTCCGCCGGTAGGCTCATCTGCGGTAAAAATCACCTTTCCGTCTTTCAGTATGCTGATTCCGGTGGTTCCGCCACCGACATCCACAACTGCCCCGTCTCTGATTCCCAGCACCGAGGCTGCAGCGGTGGGTTCATCAATCACATGAATCACTTCAAATCCGGCCCCCTCCACCACATTAGCAATACACCTTACGTTCCCCTCAATGATTCCCGGGGGAACCGCGGTGGCCGCTGTTTCCAGGGGCACTCCAAGCAATTCCTCCAGCTGGGCCTTCAGGCGGCGTACGGTCTGCATCGCGCCCACAAAATCCACCACAATGCCGTCCTTTACTACTTTGGAAACAGCGGTCGCGCCTGCAACAGGATGGTTATTCTCATCCGTGACAGCGATTACTATGTTGGCAGTTCCCAAATCCACACCTGTCTTTAACATCCCTGAAAAGGGATTGCATTTCTTCTCCCTTATCAGCTCCGAAAATTCAGACAGCACTTCTTTGGTCATGAGCATATAACCCCTCTTTTCTAAGCTTGATTTATCGCCGGATTATGACATAATCATTGTTCTTAAGCGCACATGCATTGGCTTCATCCACATCCACATGCATCTCCAGTTCAAATTGTTCTGACACCCGGATTAAAACATCTCCAAACACTCCGTGTCTTTCACCGAATGTTTCCACCTCCACGATATCCTTATCCCATACGCCCATGGCCTCCGCCTGCTGCGGCGTCATATGGATATGGCGGAGCGCTACAATCGCTCCCCGGGGCAGCCAAACCGTGCCCTTGGGTCCCACCATTTCCAGTCCGGGCGTTCCTGTCAGATCCCCCGACTCCCTGATGGGAGCTTTGACGCCCAGGCGGAAGCTGTCTGTTTTGGATATCTCTATCTGGCTTTGCTTTCTGACCGGCCCCAGTATACGCACCCGTTCAAACTCTCCTTTTGGTCCGCGGATTGTCACAGTCTCATTGCAGGCATATTGCCCCGGCTGTTTTAAATCGCTTTTTTTGGTGAGCTGATACCCTTTTCCAAACAAGGTTTCCAAATCTTCCGAGGTCACATGAACGTGCCGGTTGGAAACTCCTACAGGGATTTTAAATGCATTATATTTTGTAATCTTATCTATTACCCGTCCGGTAATCAGTTTCAGCAGTTCTTCATTTACCATCATGTTCAACCCCTTCCGGAAGTTTGTATACCGGCCACGGAAGCCGGTATACACTTACTGGCATCCTATAACGATTTGGGTAAAATTTTCTCTACATCCGTATGTGGTCTTGGGATTACATGCTGGGATACTACCTGGCCCACATTTGCCGCAGCGGCAGCGCCCGCATCAACCGATGCCTTCACCGCGCCCACATCCCCGCGAACCATAACCGTAACCAGGCCGGAACCAATTTTCTCATAACCGATAAGAGCCACATTTGCTGCTTTTGTCATTGCATCCGCCGCCTCAATTGCTCCTACCAAACCTTTTGTCTCAACCATTCCCAATGCTTCATTTGACATATTATTTTCCTCCTGAATGTTATTTTTTATTTATTATAAAAGCTTTAAAAAGCCAACTGTTTCAGCAGCCAGGCCTTGTCGGTTTCTTCCCACCTGAAACCCTGGTCATCCCTTCCGAAATGCCCGTATGCCGCTGTCTTTAAATACTGGGGTGTCCGAAGATTCAGTTCTTCTATGTAATCAGACACCCCAAATGAAAATACGGATTTGACCAGCTCCTCGATGTGGCTGTCCGGAATCCTGCCGGTACCAAAGGTATTAATGGTAATTGCCTCCGGTTCAATGCCTCCGATTACATATGCCAGGGCAACCTCACATCGGTCTGCCAATTCCGCCGCCACAATATTCTTAGCCACATATCGGGCCATATAAGCAGCCGAACGATCTACCTTTGTAGGGTCCTTTCCTGAGAAAGCACCGCCTCCATGTTTACCAATGGTACCATAGGTGTCAACCATAATTTTTCTTCCGGTGACGCCCGTATCCCCGGCAGGCCCTCCTATGACAAAGCGCCCCGTGGGATTCACATGAATCCTGGTTTCCGGTGTGAGCCAGCGGGAATCAATGACCGGCTCAATGACCGTGCAGCGTATGAACGCGTCCAGCAGCTCATGGGATACTGCCTCTCCGTGCTGTACGGACACAACAACACTGTGGATACCCACCGGTTTCCCTGCCTTGTCGTACTTCATCGTAATCTGGGTTTTGCCGTCAGGATATAAAAAATCTGTTTTCAGAACCTTCCTTACATAGTCCAGACGTTGGGCCAGGCGGTTTGCCAGATGGCAGGACAGAGGCATCAGGCTTTCTGTCTCATTGACAGCATAGCCATACATAATTCCCTGGTCTCCTCCGCCCAGAATCTCCTTCCCGGTTTCGCTGCTTCTGGTGACACCCATGGAAATATCCGGTGACTGATTATGGATATTGGTAAATATCATACATGTATCAGCGTCAAATCCTTTTCCATGTTCCGTGTAGCCTATTCTTCTGATAATTTCCCTGGCTTTTGCCGCTGCATCCACATGGCCCTTTGATGTAACTTCTCCTGCCAGCATCAGGACGTCCGCAGATGCCATGGCCTCTATTGCCACCCTGGATTTCGAATCCTGCTCCAAATATGCATCCAGAATGCCGTCTGCAATCTGGTCACACACCTTATCAGGGTGGCCTTCGGTTACAGATTCCGAAGTTACGTAATAAAATCTGTCATCCCGTCCTTCCATCATTCCCATCAACCTGCTTTCCTAATTACAATCAGCGAATCGAAAATCCACTTGTCAACGTGCATCTTCTCCTGCGGGCAAAATGCCTTGCCGTGGTAGTTCCCTCTCCTGTGGTGGTTGCGATTGTAAAGCTGGTATGACCTTCTTTATCAAAGCCAATTCCCATAAGGGATGGACCGTTTTTAACAAACACCGAGGTCTGTAATTCCCTGGCAGCCCGGTTCAGATGCTCGATGGACTCAGAATGAATGGTTGCCGTATGTTTATATCCCTGCTCCACTTCCAAGGCGATTTCCAGAGCCTCGTCAAAATCAGCCGCCTTTACCAACGGCACAAGAGGCATCATAAGTTCTGTGATAACAAAGGGATGCATCCGCCCTGTCTCTGCCACAATCAGTTTTATGGCTTTGCTGGCGGGAATGCCGGCATATTCAAGAATCTCCTTGGCGCTCCGGCCTTCCAGTTTCTTATTAATCACAAAATCCTCTGTGACCGCGGCATTCAGAAGCTTCTGGATTTCCGCCTCATTCCGGATATAGTACACACCGTTTTTCAGAAGTTCATATATAAAACGGTCTGATACGCTCTCCTCCACCACCATACACTTTTCTGATGTACACATCAGATTATTGTCAAACGAAGCGCCTCTTACAATATCTCTGGCCGCCTTTTCCAGATTCGCTGTGGCATCCACAATCGTGACAGGATTGGCCGGTCCGGCTCCAATCACCTTTTTACCGGACGTCATGGCCTGGCGCAGGGAACCGCTGCCCCCGGTGCAGACAACCAAGTCAACATCAGGATGGCTCATGACCTCTGTGGTAAATCCCATCAGACTTTCATGAAGGGTGACTACCAGATTGTCAATGCCGCTGATACTGCGGATTGTCTCGCTGATAATCGTGGTCAGGAATTGTGAAACCTTAACTGCTCTCGGATGTGGACAATGGATGATTGCATTCCCCGCAGCCAGCATACCGATAGTGTTGCTGATAAGAGTCGCGCAGGGATTGGTGCATGGCTGTACCGCACATACGATACCAAAAGAGGAAAGTTCATAGAGTGTCATTCCATGGTCGCCTGTATTGACTTCTGTAATCAGGTCCTCCACGCCGGGCGTTTTCTCGATGGCAAGTTTTATTTTCTGTGCCTTATCCTGGACAATTCCCATGCCGGTTTCCGCAACTGTCATGGCGGCGAGTTCATTTGCAAGGGGACGAAGTGCTTTTTTCACTCCTTCCAGAATTTCCTGCCGTTCATTCAGGGTCAGCTTTATATATCTGCCGTAGGCTCCCTTTGCAGATGCTACTGCATCAGTCACGCTGGAGTAAATACTGCTTTTCATGTCATTCATTACCTCCTTTCCCACTAAAAATGATTACACTATATATCCATTGTATCTACGATTCCGATAATTGCCATATCAATAACGGCCTCTCGCTTGGACTGGTCCACACGTACAGAAGAGCCCGAACCAATCAGGACTGTCTCACCAATTCCGGCCCCTACATAATCCACAGCCACTTCCTCTGAATCAATGAAATTACCATGTCCATCAATCCGTCTGATAATCATCAGTTTATAACCCACCAGAGAATTATCTTTTCTGGTAGCCACAACTGTTCCTATTATCTTAGCTAATCTCATGCCTTTCACATTCCTTTCACGGAGAACCCGGCCGTCCCTTGCCATTACCGGTATTCCTGATTTCAATTAACTGTTTTTGGACCTTGCGGTACCTGTGCCTTTGGCGGCTGATGTGCGCCTGGAAACTTTCTTTGGTTTTTCCGCCAGCTTAAAGTCCTCTTCCTCTGACGGCTGTTCGGCTTCTGCCTGCGGCTCATCCTTTGAATCCGTCTCTTCCCTCACAGAATCTGCCTGCCCGCCGTCCGGCTCCGGTTCTCCGGCTGTTTCCGGGCTTTCCCGCATTGTCTCCCCTGTTTTTCCGGTTCCTGTCTCCTCCTGCGCCTCTTTCATCGGAGGGGAGGGCGGTACTGGCGGTTCGGGACAACAGAATGCCTGTTCCACATAATCGGACGGTCTTGGAATGACCTTCCATGAGACCAGTTTATTGTTTGCCGCTCCAATCTGCTTTCCCGCATTGACGGCAGCGTTAACAGCTCCCACGTCCCCGGCAATCTTTATAGTCATATATCCCAGACCTTTTGTATTTTCAATCTCCAGAATGCGGATATTGGCTGCTTTGGCCATGGTATCGGCGGCCACAACTGCTGTGGACAGTCCGCTGATTTCAATTAATCCCAATGCCTGTTTCATCCTATCACCTCACTCTCCTTTTTATTTGAATACTATCTTTAGAAATTTCGCCCTGTCTTTTGCCAAATCCGTCACGATATCTCCGGGCTGGAGATATATGACGCCGTCAGAAACAAATTGTTCCACGTTGGACGACGATATTACTCTTTTTTTCTTTTTATCCGGCTCCAATGTACATGTGCTGTTTTCTGTCCGGCAGGCCATTGTCCGGTCCGTCCCTTCACACGATATTTCATAAGGGGCTCTGCCCGAAAGCTCCTCTGTGCTGCATATCTCCACTCCAAATTCCAGCACCTGTCTGTAATACTCCATGATACGTTTCCGGTATGCAGGTTTTTCGTTTCCGGAAAATTTTTCCAGGCCCGTTAGAAGCAATACAACCCGGCTGCCCTGTTTCATGCATTCTGCTATCCATGAAGTCTCGTATGTATCGCTGATGCATAATGCTGTTTTCACCAGTACGTCCCTGGGAACTACCGGAAGCAGCGTCACTGCTCTGTCCAGATTATCCGGCATTTTGCCGGAGCGGTACAGAATTTTGCCAAAGGATACGGACTGCCTGAGTCTGGCCTCATATCCCATATTCTTCCAGGATGGGGGGATGACGGGAACAATATCATATGCATCCGACCCTTCCATTTTCTTTAGAAATTCCATATACCGTTCACTCCACGGGGATACGCACAGCATATACAGAGTCTGTTTGGAATCCTTCATGCATTCCGCTCTTTTTTCCGCCTCCAGGTCACTTAACACACGCAGTACCAGCTCTTTCAGCTGTTCTTCACTGATATTCAATTCCTTCACCTCGTTTCAAGGAATGCCCCTATCCAACGGATAGGGGCATTCCCCTCTGCAACCGCTGACAGATAAGTGTTTTTATCTGCTGCCTTTATTCAAGATGTGGAAGAATCTTTTCAACATCTGTATGTGGACGCGGAATAACGTGGGTAGATACAACCTCTCCAACTGCTGCCGCGGAAGCCGCACCAGCGTCGGTGGCTGCCTTAACCGCGCCAACGTCGCCTCTTACCATGACGGTAACAAGTCCTGAACCAATCTTCTCATATCCTACCAGAGAAACATTGGCTGCTTTGACCATGGCATCCGCTGCTTCAATCGCACCCACTAAGCCTTTTGTTTCGACCATACCTAATGCATCTGCATTCATATTAGAACCTCCTTATTTGATTCACCTTCTCCGGAACTGTCTTACTAGATGTACGGAGTTGTTGTAGATTTCGGTTCATCCCCCAATGCCCCCAGCATCTTCTTTCCGGCTTCAATGGAAGCTTTCACTGCCTGGCGTACAGCTCCTGAATCACCTGTAAATGTAAGGATAACCTCGTTGGAATAGCTGGTGCCGCTGGACGGTGAGCAGTACCCTACCACCTCCACATTAGCTGCCTTCACTGCAATATCCGCCAGAACTGTACCGATTGCAGCCGGCCCTGCACATGTCATGCCGAATGCCCTTCCAACCGGTGCGCCCAGCGCCTTTTCCAGACAGTAGCTGGCTCTTGCGGTATACTGGAACTCCAGATGACCTGCATCGTTTCCATATACATCGCCAAAATATTTCGGAAGGACCTGAAGGGCGATCTCAACTGCTCTTCGTGCGTCCGACACATCGTCTGCACCAATATATATCAGACTGCCGTGTCCGGCCCCGCCCTTTGTATCTCTGGGAAGCTCCACAGAGATAATCTCGGTATTAGTTGCCTTTACAGCCTCGTCAACCGCCCAAATCTGAGGACCGGCGCCGACTCTTCCGCCTACAATACCGATAGAACGGTATTTGCCTAATTTCATCACGTCTACCAGAAGGGGGTCCACACTGGCAATCACAAGTCCGATTGTATCTCCGATTGCTGTTCCTACAAACTCGGTCAGTCCGATATTGCTGCCGCAGCATTCTTCCTTTGTCGCCTCTGCCCTGCATTCCTCCTGCTTGATACCAAGCTCGTCAGAAACCTGCTTCATTACCTTCTCAATTAACTGCTGATCCATTCTTCTTCCTCCATTCTAAAATCGTGTCTAACCGCCGATGATACATTGAAAACCATAACTCTCCACCACTGTCCTGCATTCCTCCAAATCCTCCGGCGCCAGCGGCTTAACCTGCTTCATAGTATAATCCTGGCCTAACAATCCATATTTGTTCTCGCCAAAGGAATGGTACGGCAGCAGATGTATGGTCCGTATGCCCGCCAGAGTTCTGGCAAACTCCGAAATTGCCTTAATGGCCTCCACCGAGTAATTAAAGCCCGGGATCACAGGAACACGGATTACGGTTTTGGATATTTTACAGATTTCGGGAGCATTTTTAATGACCGGTTCATTGCCAATGCCTGTAAACTTTTTATGCTGCCCGCTGTCCATGTGCTTTAAATCCAGAAGCACCGTATCCACATAAGGAATCACCTTTTCAATGGCTTCCCTGCTTCCCACGCCTGTGGTTTCAATAGCAGTGTGCCATCCCTGCCCCTTGCATGCCTGCAGTAGTTCAGAGGCAAATTCATACTGTACCAGCGGTTCACCGCCTGACAGGGTGATGCCCCCGCCGGAACGCCTGTAGGTAGTGGCATCCTTTTTCAGCTCCCGGATTACCTGTTGGATTGACATTGTTTTTCCTTTAAGCACTAGAGCACCTGCAGGACATGCGTTGGCACACTCGCCACATCCGCTGCACAGATCCCTGTTGACCCAATTTTTATGTTCCGGGCTGATTGCCCCCTTCCTGCAGGCCGTCATACAACGGCCGCAATGGAGGCAATCAGCTGCTTTATACATGATAACTGGCTTGATACTTTGAGATTCAGGATTACTGCACCACTTGCAGGAGAGAGGACAGCCCTTTAAAAACACGATTGTCCGGATTCCCGGACCGTCATGCAGGGAAAACCTTTGTATGTCGAACACGGTTCCTGTTAAATTATAATTGATTGAATCCATGCCGAACTCCCTTCACTGTATTATGCTGAAACCTCACTATAAGGTCTGTTCTGTACGGCTGATAATATCATCCTGAACTTCTTTTGCCAGAACGGTAAACTGGGCGCTGTATCCTGCGACGCGGACCACCAGGTCCTTGTAATCCTCAGGACGCTCCTGGGCGGCAAGCAACGTTTCCCTGTCAATTACGTTAAACTGCACATGCATGCCTTTGTGGTCAAAATAGGAACGCACAATGGATGCGAAACGCTTCAGTCCCTCGTCTCCTGCAAGTGCGGAGGGAAGGAACTTCTGGTTGTACAGAGTACCGTTGGAATAGTTTGCATGGTCCAGTTTAGCTACGGACATGGCTGCTGCCGTCGGCCCGTTGATATCCTTGCCCTGTCTCGGAGATACGCCGTCGGCCAAAGGAGCCTTGGCAAGTCTGCCATCCGGAAGGGCGCCTACGTCCTTTCCAAATAATACATTGGCTGATACAGGATAGCAGCCTGCCTGGAACTGTCCGCCGCGCGGATTCTTATACTTCTCTACCTCATAGGAATAAATCTGTCCGCAGCGTCTTGCAATCATATCCACTTCATCATCATCGTTTCCGAACCAGGGCGTGTTCTCCATCAGCCTCTTAATATGTGCATAATCGGCATTCACACAGGCCGCTTCTGTCTTATCCGGCTCTGCTGCTGACGGCCAGCGGCATGCCTGTGCTGGCGCGGACAGCTGTGACTGAAGGTCTGCCAGATTGATGGAACCGTTATTACTCAGAATCCGTTTCACTGCCTCGTAAATCTTCGCCTCATCCGTGCACACATCAGCCGCAGGAGCGGAAGCACTGCATGCATAGCCGAAGTTATTGGCCAAGGCTTCCTTTAACTGGGCCATGGTCACTTCTTTGCTCTCAAATACATGCTTCTTGATAGCACACAGGGAATCGCCGGAATCAGCTACGCCAAATGCCTGAGGTCCTGTAAAGTTGTAGATTGCTCCGCCCTCCTGAACGCTTTTTCCTCTTCCTATACAGTCATCAACCAATGCTGACAGAAATGGAAGAGGGGCTCTCTCTGCATGTGCGAAGTCAACACAATTGTCAGCTTCGGCCAGATGATATACGAAGTATTCCATCTGTTTTTTGTATGCAGCAAAGATATCCTCCAGGCTATTAAAGGAGGTGATATCGCCTGTCTGCGGTCCCAGCTGCTTGTCGCCTGCCTTGCCGTTATTCAGGGTGATTTCCAGGACCTTGGCAATATTAAAGAATGCGGCGTCATGCCAGCCCTCTGTCTTATGCGGACACTGAGGCTCCACGCACCCGATGATACAATAGCTTCTGGCATCCGCCAGGGATACGCCTCTGTTACACAATGCGGGAATGATGACTTCGTCGTTATACATGGCTGGCACACCCAGTCCCAGGCGGGTCACTTCGCACGCCCTGTAGAGGAATTCATCCGGTGTGTTCTGGTGAACACGGATGGAGAAGGACGGCGCGGGCAGCGCCACATGGGCAACTGCTTCCATACACATGTAGGAAACATCGTTGGTTGCGTCCAGTCCGTCTTCTGTCTGACCGCCTACGATCAGATTCTGGAACACTGCGTATCCTGCAAATGCCTGGGCGGAAACCTCGTCTCGTGTCTTATTGACGTCATTTAGCTTAACCCAGATGCAGTCTACCAGTTCCTGTGCAAATTCTTTGGAAATATTTCTGTCTGCCGCCAAATGCGGATACATGTACTGGTCAAAACGTCCCGGTGAAATAGAATGTCCGTTGGCTTCAATCTGAAGGAGTATCTGAACAAACCAGAATGCCTGGCATGCCTCGTAGAAATTGGTTGCCCCTCTTTCAGGGACTCTGTCACAGTTAGCCGCAATCTGAAGCAGCTCAGATTTTCTTACCGGCTCCGGACAGGACGCCGCCATTTCCCTTGCCTTTGCAGCATAGCGATGCGCAAAGTTGATGGCTGCCGTATATGTAATCACAAGAGCCTCGTAAAAGTTTTTCTTCTTAATATATTCCGGGTCACTGGTGTTAAGCTTATCCATGGCTTCAATCACCTGTTTGATGATTCCTGTAAAACCAATGGTCAGTACCTTGCCATAGTCTACGCACACATGGCCTACGCCGCCGTAGAAATAATTGCCTACTGTAAATACTCCGTTGGCAATACAGTCCTTTGTCTCCTGAGACATATAGGAATCGGCTAAAGCACTGGTGGTCTTTCCCTCCCAGTATTTGAATGCTTCATGCAGTTCTGCCGCGGTCTCTTTTGGTATCTGGAAGGGATCCGCCATTCTGGTGCCCATTGTTTCAAATTCCTTTTCAACCCAGTCATAAGAAAATTCAGGACAAATCTCTGTTGAACGCAGATTCTTTGTAATTGCGCCTACAATCAACTCATCATCATGAATGGTAATGGGAAGATTGTTAAAAATCTTTTCAGCCGCCTTGGCACGGCGCATAATAGGAGACAGCCCCTCTGTCTCTTTGTAGGACTCTGTTACGAGAACCGCCCTCTCAGACTCAACATACGGAATTGCATCCACTATTGCTCTCTTAAGACGTTTCACTCTTTCGGTTGGCTCTGTAAACCCCTTTGCTATCATACAAATATCCTCCTTTATTTTGTTTTCTATTTATGGTTTCCGGTTTCCAAGAATGCCCTGCCCATTTCCCCCAGGACATTCCTCCTCCTCATAATATCCTATAGAGCCGTAAAACGAGGCATATTATTAAAACGTAAAAAAAGTAAAATACAAACTTTTTATGTATTTGGCATCTGCCATTTTCACTACAAGGCCGTTACGCCCAACAGTTTCAGAAACCCTCTCAGAATCTCTACATTTCCCGGCCATGCAGGGGAAGTTACCAGATTATCACAAATCACCGCCTCATATGGCTCCTTTTCCATGAAAATGCCTCCCGCAGCCAGCACCTCCGGACGTACTGCCGGATACGCCGTGACCTGTTTTCCCTTCAGCACTCTTGCCGCGGTTAAAATCTGTACTCCATGACAGATAGCTGCAACCGGTTTTTTCAGATCCATAAAATAATGTACCATGTCCAGGACCCTGGGATTCAGCCGGAGATACTCCGGTGCCCTTCCGCCCGTAAGGAACAGTCCGTCATACTGCTCCAGCTTCAGGTACTGGAATGAAGCGTTGAGCACAAAATTATGGCCCGGTTTTTCAGAATAGGTCTGGTCGCCTTCAAAATCATGGATAGCCGTCCTTATAGCATCGCCCGCCTCTTTGTCCGGGCATACCACATCCACCCCCACTCCAGCCACCTGCAGGGCCTGGTACGGAACCATTACTTCATAGTCCTCCGTGTAGTCACCTGCCAGCATCAACACTCGTTTCATCTGTTTTCTCCTCTCTCTCCCACGGCATCACATCTCCCTCTTCCCTCAGATAATCCAGAATATCCCCCACTCCTTCGCCGGTAACGGAGCTGACATAGAATATTTTTTTGCAGCCCGTAAGCTCCAGCCACATGGCAGCCAGGTCCGGCCTGGCATCCGGCTGGTCAATCTGAGTTACGATTCCTATGACCTCCCTGGTTGCCATAGACACAATATGGGGGCTGTATAATGAATAATCCTCAATGGCGCTCATCAGCAGTCCCACGACATCCGCCTCATAAGAGTACAGGACCAGCGCTCTTGCCAATGTTTTGTTCTCCGCGTATTCCCCCGGTGTGTCAATAATCACATCATAATTATTAATGTACTGGGTCTTATGGTATGTTATCCTCCGTCCCTTCATGGCCTGTGTCAGCGTTGTCTTTCCCGCGCCGCTGCGTCCTACCAGCATGATTTTCTTCATGTTCCACCTCTCCCTGCTTACTGTCATGGTATCAGGCCTTTGTTACCCTGCACACAGTAAAACCCAGTTCAGACGATGTATACTCCAGAATCCGCTCAAACGCAATATTGACATCAGAAATGGTTCCCGTAATGATGAGCGTTCCGCTGAACCGGTCGATAAAACCAATCTGTATGGCAGATGCCTTGATGGCCAGGTCCGCGGTTATGATCGCTGTCTCACCGGGAGTAAGGGTCAGCACTCCGATGGCTGCCCGGTGATAGTCAACTCTTGGGTCCAGCCCCAATTTTTTGTAAATAATCTCATCCGGGCTGGCTATAATATGAGCCATGGTAATCTGTTTTCCTGGTACCGATTCCTGTATGATCCGCATTAAATCTCCCTGGCTGACCTTCCAGTCTTCTATTTCCATTTATCTCCATCACCTTTCCGACTTTATTTTTATATTGTAACATCACGCAAAGTTTTTCCCTTAGTAATAGACAAACTGATTTATTGTATTATCCAGACCTTTCTCTCCTGGAACAGTCAAGTTTGGATAATACCGTTTTTTAGACTGGCCATTCATTGTACGGGATGTCTTTTTTCTTTATAATGAATGAGAACGGGTGTTTAATGATATACGAAGGGAGATATATATGACGCTGTTAGAACAAATAAAAGAAGCGGGGATCGTCGGGTGCGGCGGAGCCGGTTTCCCTGCCCATGTCAAGCTGAACTGTACCGTGGAATATCTCATTGTCAATGCCGCCGAATGTGAGCCGCTTCTGCGTACTGACCGCTGGCTCATGATTCACAAAGCAAAAGAGATTGTTGCCGCCGCCGGCATGATTGGCGACATGGTGCAGGCAGGAAAACGATATATTGCACTGAAGGAAACATATTCAGAGGAAATTGCTTCCCTGGAGGCCGCTATCAAAGACCTTGGCAGTTCTGTCAGGCTTTACCGGATAAAAAACTTTTATCCGGCCGGCGATGAGCAGATCATGGTCTGCGATATCACGGGCCGTACGGTTCCTCCCTCCGGAATCCCCCTTGATGTGGGAGCCGTTGTCTCCAATCTGGCCACAGTCTACTCCATTTTCAATGCTGCCCAGGGGCAGCCCTTTACTGATAAATACCTGACTGTCACAGGCGCCGTCGAAGCCCCATGCATTGTCCGCGCCCCCCTGGGAACGCCCTTTACAGAGTGCCTTTCCCTGGCAGGAGGAAGTCCGCTTTCTTCCTATCACGTAATTGCCGGAGGACCCATGATGGGAAAATGTTATGATATGAAAGAAGCCGCTGGTCTGACTGTCACAAAAACAACATCCGGTTATATCATTGTGGCTGATGATACTCCCCTGGTAAAACAGCATGATATTCCGGTATCTGTTACCCTGAAGCGGGCCAAAATGTGCTGCATCCAATGCTCCTGCTGCACCCAGATGTGTCCGCGCTACCTTACGGGCCACCCCATAAAGCCCCACATGATCATGCGAAGGCTGGCATATGCCCAGTCTCCCCAGGATGTGTTGGAGGATGAGCATGTAAAACAGGCCATGATATGCAGTGAATGCGGCTTATGCGAGACCTATGCCTGTCCCATGGGCCTTCAGCCCCGCCAGGTCAATATCTATATCAAAAATCTGCTCCGGCAGAATATGTACCGTTACCAAAAGCCTTCCGGAACCTTTACGCAGCTGGAAGAGCGAAACTGGAGGAAGGCGCCGTCTGGGCGCATGGCTAACCGGCTGGGCGTTGACCAGTACTATGACTATCACATTGACCGTTTGATGACCGCAGAGCCCGATTTGGTGCGTATTTCCCTCAGGCAGCACATCGGAGCGCCAAGCGTACCCAAGGTACAGCCCGGCGACAAAGTCACGTGCGGTCAGCTGATTGGCGCGATCCCTGAACAGGCACTGGGGGCCAACATCCACGCAAGCATATCCGGAACTGTTGCCTAAGTCACTGAAACTGAAATTGTCATCTCTGCTGACAGGCAGTAATATAGGAGGAACATCATATGATTACCATCGGTTTTTTAGAGTTAAACAGCATAGCCAAAGGTATCCAGGCGGCGGACATGATGCTTAAGGCGGCGGAAATCAGGCTTGTCTCTGCAAGACCCAGCTGTCCGGGCAAGTATCAGATATTAATAACAGGGGAGGTCTCGGCCGTGGAATCAGCTTTAAGAACCGGCGTGGAAAGCGCAAAAGCCAATGTGGTGGACCGCCTTCTCATTCCCAGGGTGCATCCCCAGGTGATTGAGGCCATCAGCATGTCCGCCATGCCTTCCAGCCTGAAAGCCTTGGGTATCCTGGAATTCTTCTCTGTCACAGGCGCCATCATTGCAGCCGATGCGGCTGCCAAGGCAGCCAGCGTCTCACTGATTGAGATTCGGCTGGGTACAGGCATCGGAGGAAAATCCTTTGTCACCTTTACCGGGGATGTGGGTGCAGTGGAAGAAAGTGTGGAGGCAGGGGCAAAAACAGCAGAAACCAACGGTACCCTGGTGGAGAAGGTCGTGATTGCACATCCGGACAGGGAACTGTACCGCAGCCTGCTCTGATAAGGAGGTAAAACCATGAATGATACATACGCAGCAAAGGAAATAACAGCTGCCCTGTTAGACGTTCTGAAGGCTCAGGGCTTATGTCTGAAGGAAGCTCTGCGGCTGATTGAAAAAGCCGAGAAAATGGCTGAAAGCATCCATGTCCCCATGGTCATCACAGTGGTGGACCAGGGAGGAAATATGGTTGCTATGCATCGGATGGATGATTCCCTCCTGGCCAGCATTTCCATATCATATTCAAAGGCATATACGGCAGCAGCCCTCCGCGCACCGACCGAGGACGCTGCCAGGGATATCCTGCCGGGACAGCCTTTATACGGTCTCCAGCAGACTCATCCTGGCAGGTTCTGTATCTTCGGCGGAGGACTCCCCATTATGAAGCACGGAAGCTTAATCGGCGGCCTGGGAGTATCCGGCGGTACCGTGGAACAGGATATGGCCGTGGCCAGATACGCATTATCAGCGGACTAATCCATTATAATTAACCATATAAAAAGACAGGAAACACTGAAGCCTTCAGATGTCTCCTGTCTTTCCCGTTTCCGGTCTTACATAAGGCTTTGTATACGGCCTTTTATGCGGCCATTGGAAGCCTTATATCCAGTTATTCCTGCCCTTCCTTCTTCTCCTTATTGGGAATGTAATAACAGTTGGGGCATTCATCCGGATCCTTCTTTGCCTTCTTATTTTGATAGATGCAGCTTGGACAATCGTCCGGAGTCTCTTCTATCTTATCCATCTTGTAAAAATTACCGGAATATTTTTTATCGCTCATACCGTTGCCTCCTTAAAAACGTGGTGTATTTCTCCTCTATTTATGATATCATTATAACAGAAATCATCATGCATATAAAGGAGGAATCAAGATTGAACCGAATCATTGGAAAAAAAGCTCCTGATTTTCATTTAAAAGCGGTCTCCGGGGATGGAGAAGATTTTATTGACGTAAGCCTTGATACCTATAAAGGCCATTGGCTGGTCCTGTTCTTCTATCCTATGGACTTTACATTTGTCTGCCCTACTGAGCTCACTTCCTTCAGCAATGACCTGCGTCTGTTTGAAGATGCGGATGCCAGACTGCTTGCCGTCAGCACAGACAGTGAGTATACCCATCAGGCATGGATTAGAAACGGCCTGGGCCGGATTGGATATCCACTGGGCGCTGATAAGACCCTGTCCATGTCTGCTGGCTACGGCGTTCTTCTGGAGGACCAGGGTGTTGCGCTGCGGGGCCTGTTCATCATTGACCCGGACCAGATAATCCGCTACAGCGTAATTCATGACAATAATATTGGCAGAAACACCCAGGAGGTTCTGCGCGTTTTAAAGGCGCTGCAGACAGGTTCGCTCTGCGGGGCTAACTGGACCATTGGAAGCCAGCCTCTGAAAGAGGACAGTAATGCTCTCCCTGACGCCTTCTCTACTGACCAAACAGTGAGGATCTATACCCTTCCCGGCTGTTCCTACTGCCGCCAGGTAAAGGAATTCTTATCCGGCAACGGAATTTCCTTTGAGGAAATCAATCTGGAAAACGACGCAAAAGGACAGGCTTTCATGGACAGCCGAGGCTACACGGCCCTTCCCGTAACCGTCATTGGCAGCAATGAGATATCCGGGTTCCGTCTGGATAAAATCAAGGAGCTTCTGCTTTAAACGCTGAAGAATCCGCTTCCAAACATTATGTTTACAATAAAAGTAAAAACAAAGATAGTAAAGGCCGGAGGGTCTATATGGGTGTCGCAGCAGCTATTAAATGTCTTTCCCACAAAATCACCGAACAGTGCGGTCAGTATTCCAAATACAATACCCATAACAGGATTTTGTGAGGAAACCGCTGCCAATGCAGAAATCAGAGCAATGTGATGTGTTGCCGGCATGGCAAATCCTGTCTGGGCAAAAATCAGTGAAACAGCTGCTATTCCGAAGCAGAGTACCGGATAGCTGCCTATGACTACCGCTGAGGCCCCGCCATCCAGAAGCGCCTGATACACAAAACCGGTTGTGGTTCCCAGCCCCAGACCAAGGATTACATTACAGAGCATTCCCCTGCCGCTGGTAAAATACTCCCTGGACTCACCAGGCGCAGCCTTTCCTATAAGGCCGCCGGAGCCAAACACCAGGCGGGCAATGACGGCTGACAAAATGACGGTAAATCCGGGAAGATCTGTATTCAGGTGAAGAACCGTCCCAATCAGATAATGAATGAGAAAACCTATTACGCCAAACACACCGCCTACCAGCAGCGTAGCAGGGTCTGCCAGTCCATTCAGACAAGACAGAATGTCCGTTCCGCTGCCCAGCTTCTTTGTCCTGCCTGCGTAGGCGGAAGCCGCCACACCACCGGCAAAGGCGATATGGGGACCAAGATAGGAGCCAAAGGCAATAAATCCCACTGTCATGTCTGCGCCTCCCGCCATGGCTGCCACCGACCCTGCTATAGCAATGACGCCGGTTAAAATAAATGCAGGAAGCGCTCCCATATACGCTCCTATAATTCCTCCCCCAAATGATGCTACTAATGCAAACAAATTCATATGTTTGTATTCTCCCTTCTCTTTTTTAATCTGCCTTCAGGCAGTCCCCTTGTATGTCTCCTTCCCTCCTTTCCCTGCAATTTTGTTATAATGATTTTAACATCCAATGTACTGTTTTTCCTTATCTTATCCATACGAAAAACAGGTATTATCAAGACATCCTCCTTCATTTTTCAAGATAAAAACGGACAGCAAAAGGCCGGTGTACATGTCTCGAAATTACATGTACACCGGCTTCTCACCATTCCCTTATACTATTTCACTAACGCAAGTGTTTCCCTTGCAATTGCCAACTCCTCGTTGGTAGGAATAACCAGTACGCTTACCTTGGAACCGGGAGCCGAAATCACGATTTCCTGTCCCCTCTTTGAATTGGCCTCGTCGTCAATCTCAATTCCCAGGAATGCCAGATATCCGCATACTTTCTTCCTGGTAATCTTGTCGTTCTCGCCTACGCCTGCAGTGAACGCAATGGCGTCCACGCCGCTCATTGCTGCTGCGTATGCTCCCACGTATTTAGCTACACGGTAGGCAAATGATTCCAGTGCGGCTTCCGCCTTCTTATTGCCTTCATTTGCAGCGTTCTCCACATCGCGGAAATCGCTGGAAACACCGGACATACCGTATACGCCTGACTTCTTGTTCAGTACGTTTAACATCTGGTCAATGTCCATATTCTCTTTGTGCATGATGAACTGCAGGGCGCCCGGATCCACATCGCCGCTTCTGGTTCCCATCACAAGTCCCTCTAATGGAGTCAGTCCCATGCTGGTGTCCACGGATTTTCCGTTGAGGACAGCTGAGATGCTGGAGCCGTTGCCCAGGTGGCAAACCACTGTTTTAAGGGAATCATAAGGACGTCCAAGGATCTCTGCCGTTCTCTTTGACACATAGCTGTGGCTTGTCCCGTGGAAACCGTATCTTCTCACCTTGTATTTCTCATAATACTCGTAGGGAAGTCCATACAGGTATGCCTTCTCCGGCATGGTCTGATGGAAGGCTGTATCAAACACACCTACCATTGGAGTGCTGGGCATCAGTTCCTGGCAGGCACGGATGCCGATCAGGTTGGCAGGATTGTGAAGAGGCGCCAAATCGCTGCACTCCTCAATCGCCTTAACTGCATCTTCCGTAATCAGGGTAGAGGCGGTAAATGCTTCTCCTCCATGAACGATTCTGTGACCCACTGCCCCTACTTCGTCCAGGCTCTTAATCACGCCTGTCTTATCATTGGTCAGGGCATCTAATACCATCTGGATAGCCTGGGTATGGGTAGGCATGGGAGAAACGGTTACCTCCTTTTCTCCTCCTGCCGGCTGATAAGTAATCTGGCTTCCCTCAATACCGATTCTTTCGCAAAGTCCCTTTGCAAGCACAGCCTCTGATGCCGAATCAATCAGCTGATACTTTAATGATGAGCTCCCACAGTTAATAACTAATATATTCATTGATATCTCCTCCTTTATTCCGGCCTATTCAGCCTGTGCCTGAACGGCCGTAATTGCTACTACACCCACAATATCATCTGCACAACAACCCCTGGATAAATCGTTAACCGGCTTTGCGATTCCCTGGGTAACAGGGCCGTAAGCCTCTGCCTTAGCCAGTCTCTGAACCAGCTTGTATCCGATATTACCGGCATCCAGATCCGGGAACATCAGTACATTTGCCTTGCCTGCCACTTCACTGCCCGGCGCCTTTGAGGAAGCAACCTCCGGTACAAGGGCTGCATCTAACTGGAGTTCCCCGTCCAGCTTCAGCTCCGGATAAAGCTCTTTTGCGATTCTGGTGGCTTCCACTACCTTGTCCACATCGGGATGCTTAGCAGAGCCCTTGGTTGAATGGGACAGCATGGCAACCCTTGCCTCCTTCTGCACCAGCAGTTCAAATGAATCAGCCGATGATTTGGCGATTGCTGCCAGCTCTTCCGGATTCGGGTTCTGGTTCAGTCCCGAATCGGCAAAAATAAAGGTTCCATCTGCTCCGTACTCGCAGTCCGGAACTACCATGAGGAAGAATGCGGATACCAGTTTTGTGCCTGGTTTTGTCTTGACAATCTGCAGGCATGGCCTTAATGTGTCGGCCGTGGAGTGGCAGGCGCCGGAAACCAATCCGTCCGCGTCTCCGTTTTTAATCATAAGACAGCCGTAGTAGGCATAATCGGACATGATGATTTCCTTTGCCTTTTCCGGTGTCATTCCCTTCGATTTCCTCAGCTCTACAAATAAATCAATATACTCCTGAGTCTTCTCATAGGTCTGAGGATTGATCACTGTTGCTCCTGATACATCCAGTCCCTTGCTGTGGTCTGCAATATCCTCCGGTGTTCCTATGATGATCAGATTGGCGATGTCCTCTTTTAATATCGTTTCGGCCGCCTCCCAGGTTCTCCTGTCCATAGACTCTGGCAGTACTATGGTCTTTTTGTCAGCCCTGGCACGAGCTTTAACTAAATCGATAAATCCCATGATAATTTACCCCTTTCCTTGGTGTATTTAAGCATACGTCTTTATTATATACTGACAGAATTGGAGATACAAGCCGATTTTATCCAAATATTGCACTTTTTCGTATACCTGAGATCGTTCTGTGTTTATTTTCCGCCTTTTCTGCCGTGATAACAGGTGTGAAGCAGTGTCTGTGCCAGCTCGCCCATGGGTTCTCCCAGGAATCTTTCATACAGACGCTTTATTTCCCGGTTATCAAGGGAACTCCTGACCATTCTCTGTTCATCCGCCCGATAGAGAGATTTAATTCTTTCCATTCTCAGCCGGTCCGGAACCGGCAGAACGCCGTTGTCCGGCTGTCCGCCGCCGCTGATACACCCTCCGGGACAGGTCATTACCTCCACAAAATCATAGGAGTCAATGTTCCCTGTCCCAATCAGCTGCTCCGCTGCCCTGGTACCGTAGATAACCGCGGCGCGCACGTCCCGTCCTCCAATGGACACTACGGTCTCCTTTACCTGATCCAGCCCCCTGACAGGCCGGTACTTAAGCAGCAGGTCCATTGGCTCCTTTCCGCTTACAACGGAATACGCCATGCGCAGGGCGGCTTCCATGACGCCTCCCGTATTGCCGAAAATCACGCCTGCCCCGCTTCCTTCTCCCATCAGTGAGTCAAAGGAAGATGGGTCCAGGCCGTAAAATTCAATGCCTGATTCCGTAATCCATTCTGCCAGTTCCCTGGTTGTCAGCACATAATCATTATCCATAAGCCCTGGTATGCCCTGGTATATTCCGGAAGAACACAGTTCCTCCCTGGATATCTCAAACTTCTTGGCTGTACAGGGGGCAACCGCGACATTCACAATCCGTCCGGGGTCAATCCCCTGCTCCCGGGCAAAATATGTTTTTATCAGTGTTCCCTGCATGCTGATGGGACTTTTTGCACTGGACAGGCATCCAATCCGTTCAGGATGAAATGTTTCCACATACTTTACCCAGGCCGGACAACAGCTTGTAAACTGGGGCAGCGGATGGCTCCCGGTCAGAAAACGCCTGAGAAATTCCGTTCCCTCTTCCATGATTGTCAAATCTGCCGAAAATGCCACGTCCAGTACATAATCCGCCCCCAGCTCCCTGAGGGCCGATACCATACGGCCTTCCACAAAGTCTCCGGGCCGTCCTCCGAAGCACTCCCCCAATCCCACACGAACAGATGGAGCCGTAGAAAAAACAACAATCTTCTGCGGGTCATTGATTGCCCTGACCACCTCTCTCCAGTGGCTTTTACCGCGGATTGCCCGCTCCGGACAAACTGCCGCGCACTGCCCGCAGTGGATGCAGGAAAAAGCATCTGCACTTTTATCTGCCCATTGCCGGGCAACGCCGATTTCTTCCGAGCACACGGCCAGACAATGGCCGCAGTCTGCACAGAGATCCTGATTTTTTTCAATTGAAGGATTATTCAGGGATACGGGAACGCTTTTCATGCACCTGTCACTCATTAAATCCCAGCCCCCTTCTCTTGTCCATTATGACTGCCTCAATCTGATTTGCTGCTTGATCAATCTCAGTTTCCACAAAAAGCTTTCCGCCGGTCATCTCTTCCATTTTATTACAAAGCACATCCATGATAACCGGACTGCCTGTCACAAAGGGCGCCAGGCCCAGATGCAGGTGAAAGCCAAGGGCCAGGGCAAAGGCCCCGTCCGCCAGGGCCTGTTCCTCCAGCCATTGAGGTGCGGAGACCACAACCGGCAGCTGAGGCAAATCCACGCCCAGGATTCCTGCCAGTTCCCCTGCAACAGCCTCAATCCTGCCGATGGCAAGACAGGGACCGAAATTGAGTACAGGAGGAATGCCAAGATTCTGACACACACCGGATAAGCCCGGGCCGGCCATTCCGGCAGCTTTGCGGCTCATAAGGCCGCAGTTTTCCAGACCTCCGCAGGTACATCCCGCCGAAAGCACCAGTATGTCTTTAGCAATCAGCTTTTTTACCAGTTCCACCGTAAATACGTCATGGCCCCTGGCCCTCAGATTGGAGCAGCCCACAACCGCCGCCACTCCCTTTATTCTGCCGGCGGCAATTAAATCCGCCAGAGGAACGAAGCTTCCTCCCAATGCCCCTTTTAAGGTCATTTCCGTAACACCTGTAATCGCCTCGCCGCATCCGTGCCCTTCCATGGGATTCTGCCGTTTTCCTGTTTTTACACGCCCCGCATAGGATGCAATGGCGGCCGCAATCACATTTATGCTTACATCCTCCCGCTCCGCCGCGCTATATGGCAGGTACCGGGCGCCTTTTTTCTTTGCCACATCATCCAGACAAAGCATGGGGATGGAACGCTTTTCACAGACAGGCTCAATTCCAGGAAGGGAACAGTTGAATTCCGATACCACAAGGTCAATGCAGCCGGTCATCAGTACTGCCTCGCTGCTGTAGTTATTGCCCGCATGTCCGCAGAACACATCTTCATAGCGGCGGCCTCTGGCCTGGAAATCCTGCCCCACACAGGTACATCCGACAATCCGGATTCCCCTGGCTCCCGCTTTTTCTGCCATTGCCTTTATCTCAGGACGTTCCAGCAGTTCCGTCAGGCCTGCGAACATGGAGTGCTGATGCCCTGTAACCATGATGTTGATGCATTCCGGGTCAATTACCCGCATCCCCACCGGGTCAAAGCCTAATTCGGGTTCCCCCATCAGAATGTCGTTCAGGCGGTTGACCAGCACAAGTCCATATACTCCTGTGGAAATCCCCAGCCGCAGGCATTGGGCCAGCATGTCCATGGGATCTGAATTCAGATTGGTGGAAGTCTTCAGGACTGCATTAAATATCTCATCCTTGGCTCCCCCGGGAAGAATGCCTGCCTTTTCCCATAACCCGGTCCGCTTTCCATAGGCAAGCTTTTTTGTAAGCCGCATTTTCTCATCACAGGGCCTATGCAAATCCTCCAATACTGCCTCGGCCAGGCAAAGCGCCTTTTCAGAATCATCCGCACCGTCAATACCCAGCTCACTGCACAGGCTACGAAGCGCGGAAATCCCCCTCAATGTTCTTCCTGTCAGTGCTACTGATTTTAATTCTTTGGCTGCCTGTTCCGCCACGTGGATGTAGCAGCCTGAACCGGCTGCCACGGAGCGCAGGAAATTCCTTGCCGCTATGGTATCCCTGTCCGCGCCGCATACTCCTTTGGGTCTTGCCTTTGATATGCGGCACGGACCATTTGAACAGAGCCTGCAGCACACTCCGTCCAGGCCGAAACCGCATTTTACCTCCTGTTGGACCATTCTGCGGTGGGAATGGTCCTCCTGCACTGATTCCAGAAACTCCTGCAGCTTTTTATCCGCACTGCTGCACATTGTTCTCTCCATATGCCCCTCCTTATGTATTGATATCATATGGATTCATTATAACATCTGGCCAATCAGGGTTATGTGTACAATCCAGACGTAAAACAGGCAATATCCATACCCCACCGTCCAAAAACAGCCTTATCCGGAAACGCATCCTTGTTGCCTAGGCGTATTCGGGACTTTCACCCGTTAGAGCGCGCCCATGGCGCGCAAACAAAAATCCGCAGGGCCGTATCTTCCGGCCTGCGGATTCAGGTATCTGGTGATTAAATTTTCTCGTAACGGTCCACGTTAATCACAAAAATAGTGGCGCCGCCCACATCAACTGTCATGGGCATAGTTGCATAATTTACCATGGTGGTGCCTGATATATAAGGCATGTTGACAGTCAGCTTCTGATGCTGGCCGCACTCCTGCTTAATCACATCAATCACTTCCTGTACCTTATCATCTTCCGCACCAATCATCAATGTTGTATTTCCTTTTTTCAGGAAACCTCCTGTGGTGGAAAGTCTTGTAACACTGTAATGATGCTGGGTCAGCTGGCTTACAACATCATCTTCATTATCATTTCTCACAATTGCATACACTAATTTCATAAGCTGTACCTCCTTGGCGAGTTTATATACGTTAGTATAGCACATTTTCCAGTTAAGATCTGTAGTTTTTTAGCTAATGTTCTTAATTCGCTTTATGAACAATCGAAACCATAAAACAGTAATATCCATTAGAGTTTCATCAGCTCTGGGCTGCGGGCCTGGTTCCCAGGGTCACCTGCACATCGTGCTCCACATATGCCCCGTCCACCAGGGACTGCACCGTAAGGGTAACGGCTGCTCCGCCCTCATAGTAGGTGAGCATCTGCTTCAGATCTTCCATGCTGGTGACGGACTGTCCGTCAAACTTGGTGATGATATCCTTTTCCTTTAAATCAGAGGTTGAGGCTGCTTGGCCCTCCACGATTTTATAGACATAGATTCCTACCGGCATACCGTACATCTGTGAGGTGGCAGCGTCAATGTTGGTTCCCTGAATTCCCAGATAACCCTGAGCGTCCTCGGATACAGCCACGCGCGTTTTCTTTGTCATCAGGCTGTTTAAGATGTCCTGGGCCTTGGAAATCGGAATGGCAAAGCCCATTCCCTCCACTTCCGTGGAAGCCGTCTTGGCGGCATTGATGCCGATGACCTTTCCGCTTAAATCAATGAGCGCGCCGCCGCTGTTGCCCGGGTTGATGGCCGCGTCTGTCTGGATGAAGGTCCTGTTAATTCCCTTTTCATCTGTGATCTCACGATCCAGGGCGCTTACATATCCCACGGTGACGGACTGGCCGTATCCAAGGGCGTTTCCTATGGCGATGACCTGCTGTCCCACCTTGATATCATCTGAATTACCCAGGGCAGCCACCTTAATCTTGCTCATGGTGTCGGAGGGGATATCCTTTAACTGCACGGCGATGATTGCCAGGTCAGATGCTGAATCCGTTCCCTTCACAGCGGCGCTCACATCCTTGTTGTCAACAAATGTAACCTTTAAATCGGAAGCTCCGTCCACCACATGGTTATTGGTGGCAATGAGAAGTTCCGTGTCGGTCTGGTTCACGATGATGCCGGAACCGCTGCTCTGCGCCGTGTAGGTCTGCGGCATTCCGAAGAAATCACGCTGCTCCACGGTCATGGTGTCATTGATGGCTACAATGGACGGCATGGCGTTTTCCACGATGCCCGACACGTCGGTGACAGCGGATACTGCCGTGGCGCCCTGGTTTCCGGATGCCTGTGCATTGACCGGGGCTGCCTGCCCTATCTGGTTCTGTGCCTGTGTCTCAGCCGATGTGCCTGCGGTTCCATACGCACCCGTTAGCCTGTTTCCCAGGTAATTCACACCTGTCATGACTCCGCCTGATACGGTTCCGAAGAGGACCGCTGCTGCCGTGATTCCCGCCACTCTTTTTGCAAAGCGTCCTTTGTTGGAATGATTCCGGTGCTTATCGCCGCCGCCCTGGTATCCCTGACAGGAATTCCCGCCATAGCAGTCCTGGCTGTTGGCCCGGCCGCCATATGGGCTGAATCCGGTGTCTGGTCCCTGGGCATGCTGTTCGCTGGGCCTCTGGCTTCCCTGTCCCTGTGAGTACTGTCCCTCTGTATTCTGGCTCTGCGTATTCTGTCTCTGCCGGCTCCTCCCGTCACCCGGGATAGTCCAGTTTACGGTTGTCTCGGGTACATCCCTGTGTTCCATATTTTCATTTCCCAAACCATTCTTATTTTCATTCTCGTACATAGCAAAGTCTCCTTTCATACGTTTCTCTATTTTTATTTAACTGTATGGGCTGTTTCTTAATTGCTCTTGCTTTTTATAGTTAGTAATATAGCCGTCATTTATGGTGGAATTGTGAAACGATTGTGGAGAATCTGTGTTCTAATTATTATAGATTTATAAACTGAAGATTAACAAATGCCGTCTGGACGGAATGGATGTTTGCAGATATAATGGACATGATAAAATAAACCGGGAAAGAATCAGGACAGGAGTAAAGGAACTTGGGACAGTCAGAAAAGTTGGAACAGCCAGAAAGGTTGGAACAGCCGGCAAAGGTAATCGGCATCATTGCCGAGTATAATCCGTTTCACGGAGGACATAAATTTCAAATAGAAGAAGCAAAAAAACGGACCGGCGCAAGCTGGTGCGTCGCTGCCATGAGCGGTGATTTTGTGCAGAGAGGAGAGCCTGCGGTCTACAGCAAATATCTGCGCGCCAGAATGGCCCTTTCCTGCGGCGCGGATCTGGTGGTGGAGCTTCCCTCCGCCTTTGCGGTCAGCAGTGCGGAGGATTTTGCTGCCTGCGGCGTGGCCCTGCTCACAGGACTGGGAGCAGTGGAGGTACTGTGCTTTGGCAGTGAGGACGGGGATATCAGCAGGATTCAGAAGGCTGCCGGTATCCTGGCACAGGAAGGCGGGGACTTCTCCTCTCTGCTGAGCCTTGGACTGCGAAGCGGTCTAAGCTGGCCCCTTGCCCGCAATCAGGCTCTGCTTGTGATGGCGGACAGGGATAAGGATTTTCCATTAAAAAGAGAAGAAATGGACAAGCTTCTGGGCTCCCCCAACAATCTTCTGGGTATCGAGTACTGCAAGGCCATTCTGCGCCAAGACAGTCCGCTTATTCCGCTGACTATCCGCCGCCGGGGACAGGGCTACCACGATGAAGGCCTGGAGGGCGGACAGGCTTCCGCCTCAGCCATCCGGCGGACGCTTAAAACATGGGAACTGTACGCAGATACGGATCTGCCTCCATATACAAAACTGACTCCTGAGTCCAGGACACACATCCCACCGGCAATCTGGCCCCTGTACGGCCAGGAACCCTCCCTGGAGGCCAATGATCTGTCAGAGATACTGAACTTCCGCCTCCTGTCACTGAGGCGGGAGGGAACGGATTATACGCAATACGGAGATATGTCGGCGGAGATGGCGCGCCGGCTGGACAGCTGCCTTCTCCAACAGGTCAGCTGGGAAGGCCGGATAGAACAGCTTAAGACACGCCAGTACACCTATACCCGGATCAGCCGCGCTCTTCTTCACATGGTGCTGGGCCTGACCGCCGCCAGGGTGCAGTCATACAAAGAGGCCGGCCGGGCCCCCTACGCCAGAATCCTGGGATTCAGGAAGGAATCCCGGGAACTGCTGGCTCTGGTAAAGCAAAAAACCGCCATTCCCCTGATTACCAAGACAGCCGACGCCCCCCGCATTCTCACAGGAACAGCCCTGGATATGTTCTCTCAGGACATCTACGCCTCCCATATCCGCCAGGTTCTGCTTTCAAAAAAACTGGGGAAGCCGGTTAGGAATGAATATAACCAGCCCATCTGTATATTAGAATAAAAGGCAAAATGACAGGCCCGCGGATGCAATGCATGGCCGCGGACCTGTCATTTTATTTTCATATATCAGTTGTCTTTTCACGGGGCTCCCAAAGCTCCGGGGCCAGCAGTTCTACCACCGTGGGCCTTACATGCAGGAACTCCGCCAGCTCACGTATCCGGAGGCCGTTGTCCCGTTTCCTGCCCTGACGCACAGCCCGAATCAATATATTCTTCGGCGTATGCTCCATATCAATAAATTCCAGAATCTGGGTCCGGTATCCTCTGTATTCCAGGACCTGGGCTCTGATGGCATCTGTGTAAAGGGCCGCCATGCGCTCTTTGATCAGGCCGTATTGCAGTACCGGCCTGAGAAGGCTGTTTTCCATCTGTCCGTTGAGCTCATGCTGACAGCAGGGAACCGACAAAATGACTCTGGCTCCCCAGTTCACCGCCTTCTCCAGGGCGTAATCCGTGGCCAGGTCGCAGGCGTGGAGGGTGACCACCATGTCCACCTTCTCCACGCCCTCAAAGGAGGCAATGTCCCCGTGGCAGAAGGAAAGTCCATCATATCCATACTGCCGTCCGAGACGGCTGCAGTGTTCTATGACATCCTCCTTAAGGTCCAGGCCGATGATCCGCACCGGATATCCCTTCAGTTCCTTCAGATAATAATACATAGCAAAGGTGAGGTAGGATTTGCCGCATCCGAAATCAATAATGGCGGACTCCCGTCCCTGGTCCAGGTTGGGAAGGATATCCTCAATGAACTCCAGGAAACGGTTTATCTGCCTGTATTTGTCATAGCGGCTGTTCACCACCCTGCCCTCTTTTGTCATGACGCCCAAATCCACCAGAAAGGGAACAGGAATCCCCTCTTCCAGGATATAATGCTTCTTCCGGTTATGGGACAGGGAGCCGGGAGAGCCTGGTTCACCGGCCGGCTGTATCCTGACAGACTCGGGATACCGCTTCACCTTCACTGTCACCTTACCCTTTTTGCTTACCAGTATAAGGGCCTTTCCAAGGCCGGATGTAATCTCCGCCTGGCGGAAGGAGCCCTCCAGCAGCCCTGTGACATAGTCGGCCGCCTCATCTTTGTCCAGATTGCGGTGAAATGCCTGCTTTCCCGCCTGTTCCTCCGCCTGGAATACCAGCCTGCCCTTCATGAGCAGTGGACGGATTCTGGACCTGGAGATTTTGCCGCTGTCTGCGGGGTTGCTCATAAGAACCCGCTCCAGAGACTCATTTAAGAACAGCTCCAGCGCCTGTTTGATTTCTTTACATTCTTCCTGATTCATGTCCTGCTCCTAATCCAGAAGTTTCTTTGCAAGGGCGGGGAGCCTGCTTAATGACTCGATGGTGCCGACCGGCCTCTCTGCCCTGCCAAAGCCATATGATGCGTGTACAAAGGGAATCCCGGCCACACCGGCCGCTTCCTCATCCATATGGGTATCGCCCACATAAAAACACCGTTCCAGATGGTTTCTCCGGACCACCATACGGATGTTATCTCCCTTTGGAAGGCCGGTGTTGCCGTAGCACTCAATATCCCGGACATATTCCCGGAGGCTGCAGCTCTTTAACAGCACCTCAATATATCCGCTCTGGCAGTTACTGACAATGTACAGTCCATACTGGCGGCTGAGGCGCGCCATGATTTCCCCTGCCTCCGGATACAGGACTCCGGGATGGGTCAGCAGGTAATGGTTCTCATAGGTCATGCATTCCTCCATCACCTTCCTGCACTCCTCCTGGGCCAGCCCCGGAAACAATGTCTTTCCAATATCCATCATGGTCTTTCCCATATTGTCATACATATCCTGAGCCGTAATCCTGACTCCCAAATGCGGATAACGGGCCAGCACCTCATTCCAGGATTCAGCCACCTGGGCGGCCGAATCCCAGAGCGTACCGTCCACGTCAAACAATATCCCTTTATTCATACCCACAACCATCCCTTTCCCATTCATATTCACAGGCATTGCCCCTGAAACCATACAGGAGTCCTGATACATCCCTAATTTTCAGCACTGACCCATCCCTTTCGCAGCAACTCCGGATAGGGCTCCAGATGGGCATAATCGTTGAAGCGCTCCAGTGTAAAACGTCCGGATGCTCCATCCCAGTTAAGCTCCGTGATGCTGCAGTTTTCCAGGCTCTTTCCGAGAATTCTCCATTTATTCATGGGAATTCCCAGATAATGAGCTGTCATGGAACGGATGACGCCTCCGTGGGTCACCACAGCAACGCGCTCATAGCCGCTTTCTGTCATTTCCCTGAACACAGGCTGTGCACGCCGGACCACATCCCCGGCACATTCCCCGCCCGGATAAGGCAGGTCCTCCTCCATAAGGGCCTGCTGCGCCTTGAAGTCCCTGTACTTCACCGCAATATCCCGGTCATCCATGCCTTCCATATGGCCAAAGGATATCTCCCTCAGCTCCGGCCGTATGATATGCTCCACATTCCAGTAGAGATTGGCTGCCTGAGCCGTTTCCACGGCCCGCAGCAGATTGCTGGAATACACCACCTGTATATTTTCATGAAACAGGCGCTCTCCTAAGAGAGACGCCTGCCTGTATCCTTCTTCACTTAAATCCACATCCACGTTGCACAGCTTGCTGCACTGCCTGCCGTGGCGTATCAAAAATAGTTTCATCTGTCCGCCCTCCGTCCGATTTCTTTCCCCCCGGACAGTATTAATTTTTAAAGCTGTGGATTGGCGCCGGAATTCTTCCGCCCCTGGTTACAAACCGTCTGCAGGAGAAGGTGTTCACAGGCATAACAGGCGCATAACCCAGCAGCCCGCCGAACTCAGCAGTCTCCCCTACCTTCTTTCCCACCACGGGAATCAGACGTACGGCAGTCGTTTTCTGGTTCACCATTCCGATGGCTGCCTCGTCCGCAATGATGCCTGCAATGGTGCTGGAGGGCGTGTCGCCCGGGATGGCGATCATATCCAGACCAACGGAACAAACGCAGGTCATGGCCTCCAGCTTCTCGATTGTGAGGGCTCCCATGCTGACCGCGTCAATCATTCCCTGGTCCTCGCTGACCGGGATGAATGCGCCGCTTAAACCGCCCACATAGGAGGACGCCATGACGCCGCCCTTCTTAACCTGGTCATTGAGCATGGCAAGAGCTGCCGTTGTTCCGGGCGCGCCCACGCGCTCCAGTCCAATCTCTTCCAGTATCTCAGCAACACTGTCTCCCACCGAAGGCGTGGGAGCCAGGGACAAATCAATGATTCCAAAGGGAATGCCCATGCGCCTGGATGCTTCCTGCGCCACCAGCTGGCCCACGCGGGTAATCTTAAACGCGGTCTTCTTGATGGTTTCACAGAGCACCTCAAAGTTGGCATCCCTCACCTTTGCCAGGGCAACCTTCACAACGCCCGGACCGCTTACGCCTACATTGATGATGGCTTCGGACTCAGTCACGCCGTGGAAGGCGCCTGCCATGAACGGGTTGTCGTCAGGAGCATTACAGAATATCACCAGCTTGGCACAGCCAAGGGAATCATGGTCCCTGGTGGCTTCGGCTGTCTCAGTCACGATTCTGCCCATAAGTTCCACCGCGTCCATGTCAATGCCGGTTTTGGTGGAGCCTACATTGACGGAACTGCACACGCGCTCAGTCTGAGACAGTGCCTGGGGAATGGAGAGAATCAGGTTCTTGTCAGCCCTGGTCATGCCCTTGCTCACAAGAGCGGAATAGCCGCCGATGAAGTTTACACCCACTTCCTTTGCAGCCATGTCCAGAGTCTTGGCTATGGTGACGAAATCCTCAGGACGCCTGCAGGCGGAACCGCCCACCAGCGCAATGGGAGTGACGGAGATACGCTTATTTACAATGGGGATACCGAAATCAGCCTCGATATCCTGGCCCGTGGAAACCAGGTTCTTTGCCAGGGTAGTGATTTTCTTATAAATCTTTTCATTGAGCGCCTCAAGATTGCTGTCCACACAGTCCAGAAGGCTTATACCCAGGGTAATGGTACGCACATCCAGCTTTTCGTGTTCAATCATGTTGTAGGTCTCATTTACCTCGTACATATTTACGTTAATCATAGTTCTTTCGTCCCTTTCTTCTGATATTACAGGCCCGCCCTATCCTCTGGGTATGCCATTAGATACGGTGCATCTTCAGGAAGATTTCTTCCCGCTGAATCTTCACGCTGACGCCGATCTCCTCTCCGACCTGTTCCAGCTCCCGGGCTACTTCGCCAAAGGACTTGGTTATGTTCTCCACGTCCACAACCATCATCATGTTGAAAAATCCCTTTACAATGGTCTGGGTGATATCCAGTATATTAATCTGGTTCTCAGCCAGGTATGTACATACGCCTGCAATGATTCCTACCCTGTCTTTTCCTACTACTGTAATGATTGCCTTATTCATCTTCATTCTCCTCACGCTTTTGTTTTATTGAAATCCGGTGAACGGATATCCATACGTTTTACAGATATATAATTTCACTCATGAAGTCTCTGCTGGCCACGGAAATGGAAAAATCAGAGGCCCCGTAAGGGCAGTCTCCCTCGTCAATCTCCAGACGCACGGTCTCGTAGGCCAGCTCCTCGTAATTGTTTTCCTTGCTGAGATGTCCCAAAAGAACCTTTTTCAGTCTGTCGTGGAGAACGCAGTTCAAAAGCCTGCCCGCATTTTCATTGGACAAATGGCCGTGGTCCCCTAAAATCCTCCGCTTCAGGTAATAGGGATAAGGGCCTGTCTCCAGCATCCTGACATCGTGGTTGGATTCCAGAAGCAGGGCATCCAGCCCCTGAAGATGGTCTATGATATACTGGTCAAAATGTCCCATATCCGTGGCCACGGCCACGGACTTCTCCCCGTTTTGTACGCGGTATGCCACCGGATTCGCGGCATCGTGGTCAATCTTAAAGGGCTTCACGGTCAGATCACCTACCGTGAAATCCAAATCCGGGCATACCGGAGTCAGAAGGCCCCTGTCAAATTTGCCCAGGCTGCCTGCGGCCGCAATCTCATCCAGGGTTTCCTGGGTCCCGTAAATGGGTATCTCGTACTTGCGTGACAGCACTCCCAGTCCCTTGATGTGATCCGAATGCTCATGGGTAATGAGAATCCCGTTAACATCGTTTCCCGTAAGTCCTATCTCATTTAATCCCTGCTGAATCCGCTTGTTGCTGATTCCCGCATCCACCAGCAGGTGGGTGCTGTCAGAACCTATGTAAATACAGTTGCCGCTGCTTCCGCTGGCAATACTTACCATTCTCATGTTTTACAGTCCTTTGTCTTATTTATTGCATTCTAATTTTGTTCTCCAGGAGCCTTCGGATCTGTTTTCTGGTGTCCTCCACAGAGCCGTTATTGTCGATGACCGCATCGGAAAATTCCCTGAACCCTGCCTCTGGCGCCTGGCTGTCCATGATGCTTTCCGTTTTCTCCCTTGTGTAACCGCGGCTCTCTCTGAGGCGCTCCATGCGGTTCTCCCTTGATGTATAAACATACCACATTTCCCCGCAGTTGTCACGGAATTCTTTTGAGGGAATGGCTGCCTCTATGACCACCAGAGGTTCGGGGCAGGCAAGCGCCTCCCCAAAGGCGGTATTCCATACCAGTGGATGGGTCAGGCGGTCCACCTGGAGGCGTTTATCAGGGCAGCCAAAGATTACCTGGGCCATGGCGGGACGGTTGATGGTTCCGTCCTCATTCAGTATGGACGGCCCCAGGCAGTCCACCACGGCTTGGTAGCTCTCCCGCCCGGGCCGCATCAGCTCCTTTGCCACCTGGTCCGCCTGGATGACACGGAAGCCATATTCCTCCTTCAGTATCTCCAGCACCCGGCTTTTTCCGGATCCCACGCCGCCTGTGATTCCCAATATAAACTTACTGCCCGCGGGGGATGTACTTCCTATATTTTCCATATCCTGTCACTGCCCCTTCAGATACCGTTATTTTCCGTGTCTTCGTTTCTTCCCGTATTTCCTACTTGGCATCAAACCAGGATTTTCCCACTTCCGCTTCCACTTCCAGTGAGACCCTTAAATCCGCCGCATGCTTCATCTTATCGGTCAGAATGTCCTTAACTGTCCGGATTTCATCCTGTGCCGTCTCAATCAGGAGCTCATCGTGAATCTGAAGGACGATTCTGGATTTCAAGTTTCGCTTTTTCAGCGCCCTGTCCACTGCAATCATGGCTATCTTCATAACGTCCGCCGCGGTTCCCTGAATCGGTGAATTCATGGCCACCCGCTCTCCGAACTGGCGCTGCATAAAGTTGGCGGACTTAAGCTCAGGAATGGGCCGTCTCCTGCCGTACAGGGTCGTCACATAGCCCCGCTCCTTGCCCTGCTTGACCAGTCCGTCCAGGAATATCTTAACCCCCGGATAGGTCTCAAAATATTTATCGATGTACTCCACCGCCTCCTTGCGGGAGATGCTGAGTCCCTCGCTGAGCCCAAAGGCGCTGATGCCGTATACAATTCCGAAGTTCACTGCCTTTGCGTTGCGGCGCTGTAGAGGAGTCACTTCATCAAGGGGTACATGGAATACCTGGGATGCGGTGATGGCATGGATGTCCTGGGCGGAACGGTATGCCTCGATCAGCCGCTCATCCCCTGACATGTGGGCCAGGATACGCAGCTCAATCTGGGAATAGTCCGCGTCCACGAACACACAGCCTTCCTTGGGAACAAACACTTTGCGGATTTCCCTGCCCAGGGCCATGCGGACCGGGATATTCTGAAGGTTCGGCTCCGTGCTGCTGATGCGTCCCGTAGCCGTGATAGTCTGGTTGAATTTGCCGTGAATCCTTCCGTCCTCACCGATATAGGCTGCCAGGCCTTCCGCATAGGTGGAATTCAGCTTTGTCAGCTGGCGGTAATCCAGAATTTTCTGGACCACCGGATAATCAGGCGCCAGCTTTTCCAGCACATCCGCTGCCGTGGAATAACCTGTCTTTGTCTTTTTTCCTCCCGGAAGCTCCATCCGCTCAAAGAGAATCTCTCCCAGCTGCTTGGGGGAATTGATATTGAACTCATGGCCTGTCTCCTGGTAGATTTCCTGTTCCAGCTTGGCGATTCCCACCTTAAGCCTGTCCCCATATTCTTTAAGCTCAGCCCGTTCCACCTTCACGCCCTCCTGCTCCATACGGAAAAGGCTGTAAATCAGGGGCATCTCTATATCTGTATACAGGCTGTACATTCCAGTTTCCTTTAACTGTCCCGCCAGGGGTACAGCGGCCTTCCACGCAGTGTACCCCATGTAGCATACACAGTCAACGGCATTCTTCTCACCCCTCCACAGGGCATCTCCCAGGTCCTCCTTTGCCAGCAGGTCCGCCCTGGAGGGCACGGTAAGTCCCAGATAGTCCCTGGCCAGATCATCGTAGGCATAGGTATCCTTAAGGGGGTTCAGAAGATATCCGGCCACTCCCGCGTCATATACAGGATCCGTGTCCTTAAGTTCCAGGTACGCAAGCATGGATTTTAAATCCAGCGCCCAGAACTCCTTAACGCCATGATTATCCTGGTCCTGGTTATCCTGGCCCTGATTATTCTGGTCCTGGTTACCCTGGCTCCTGTTTTTCCTGCACAGCGCCCTGAGCCGCTCCAGAAGATATTCACCGGTAATCTGTTCCCCTGCCGCCAGACAGTATATATCCTTCTCGCCCAGGCATAAGGCCAGGCCTGTCACGGGATTCAGCCCGGCTCTGGCCTTTTTTCCCGCTTTCACTTCTCCGTTCTCGTCAAAGCTGAAGGACAGCTGCTCCACGCTCTCCTTTAAAGCCCCGTCGCTGCCCAGTATGAGCTGGAAGCCTGCCAGTTCTGCGCCTGCTGCCCTGCCAAATATCTTATCCGCTGTCCTTACATCCTTCACAAGGGTGAAATGGGATTTTATATCAGGTGCAGCGGCTTCCTGGGCAGCGGTTTTGTCAAACCGGGCCAGGATGGACTTGAATTCCAGACGCTTCATATACTGGTAAGCCTCCGGAGTATACAGATCCCCAATCCGGGCGTCCCCGTAATTAAATTCCACAGGACAGTCCGTACAGATGGCTGCCAGCTTCTTGCTCATCTGAGCCATGCCGTAATGCTCCTCCAGAGCCTTTCTGGCCCTGGGAGGCTTAAGCTCCTCCAGATGGGCATAGGCGTTCTCTATGGACTTGTACCGGGCGATGATACTGGTTGCTGTTTTCTCCCCGATGGAAGGCACGCCCGGTATATTGTCAGAGGCATCCCCCATAAGGGCCTTCACATCAATGAATTCCTCAGGCGTCACCTGATACTCCCGCAGCACATCCTCCGGGAAATAGTCCTTAATCTCAGTCACGCCCCTGCTGGTTCTGGGGATCCGTATCTTAATGTGTTCATCAGCCAGCTGCAGAAGATCCCTGTCCCCTGATACCACGGATACCTGGATACCCTGGGCCTGACACCGCTTTGCCACGGTTCCCAGTATATCGTCCGCCTCAAATCCCTCCAGGGTCATGATGGGAATTCCCATGGCCTTCAGCACATCCTTCATCACAGGAATCTGCTCATGAAGCTCCTGGGGCATGGGCTTTCTCGTCCCCTTATAGGCGTCATACATCTCATGCCGGAAGGTAGGCTCCTTTAGATCAAAGGCAACGGCTGCGTGGTCCGCCTTTTCCTCCTCCAATATCTTCAGCATGATATTTAAAAAACCGTACACTGCGTTGGTATGCAGACCCTCCGAATTCGTAAGGTCCGGTACCCCGTAAAATGCCCGGTTCATAATACTGTGTCCATCAATCAAAACCAATTTATCCATCAATATAAGTTCCTTTCTGTCTCTGTCACCACATCCTGAACTGAAGCACCAGCACGACCAGCACGGCCCAGAAGCACAGTGTGTTCACCGCATAGCGGGCTGTCTCCAGGATTCCCAGAGTGTGCACCCTCTGCCGGGACAGCTCCAGGGCTGTCTCCAGAGCCCCCTTGATGTTATAGGTGCCTGTTCCCTGGTTCAGCTGGCGGATACCCACGTCCACTGTGAAGTAAATCTCCAGCTCTTCCCGGCATTCCTCGCAGGTCTCAATGTGTTTTAAGAATTCTTTCAGTTCCCCGTCCGTAATGCTGCCATTAATATACGGCATCACCAGACGCTCCGCTTCCCTGCAGGTCACTGCCAGCACCTCCTGTCTATCATTTTAATCAAATTCTTCTTACATCATACAATAAATCAGCTTACTTTTCAATGAAAGATTGGGACGCCCATCACCTGGTTAAGGGCGGATTCCTGTATCCCTCCCTGACATGAGCCTGACGCGGCCCTGGTTCAGGACAGTCTGCCCTTCCTGTATTCCCTTGGAGAAACGCCTGTCAGCCGCCGGAACACATCCCCGAAATAATTGCCGTCCGAGAACCCGCAGGCCATGGCCACACCGGTCACGGACAGATCCGTATTGCGCAGCATATCCGATGCCTTCTGGACGCGGATGTAGTTCAGATACTCCTTAAAGCAGAGGCCGGTGGAGCCCTTGAATTTCTTTGAAAAATAGGTAGGGCTCATATTGGCAAATGCAGCCACCTCCCCCAACGTCAGCCCCTCCTGATAATGCTGGTTCATGTACCGGGCCGCACTGACCATGGCCTCCTCCGTCTCCTCCAGCGCGTGCCCCTCCCCGCGGGTCTCCTGGCAGCGTCCCAATACCACAAGAATCTGGTGCAGGAGACTGCGAAGCTGTATCTGGCAGTAGCTGTCACCCTGCTTTTCCTCATCCTGCATCTGGGCCAGCAGTTCCTCTATCCTAGGGCGGAATTCCGGAGGAATGGTGCGTTTGGGCCGTGAGAAGATATGGCCAAAGGCCTCCCTTCCGCAAAGGCTTAAGAATGAGCTGACCGTGTCCCTGGAAAAATAGATGCCGAACCGCTCAGCCTGCCAGCTTGGCTCATACAGGGCCTTGTGGACCTCAAGAGGCGGAATGATGGTTATATCCCCCGGTTCCAGATAGTAGATGTCCTGGTTGATGAACATTTTACATTTTCCTGATAACAGATAATAAATCTCATAGTAAGAATGATAATGAGGACGCTTCATCACAAAGCTTGAGGACCTTCTGATACGGCTGACCTGAACGCTTTTATCCTTTAAAATCATGGTGTTGCTCATACGCGGTTCTTCTCCTTCAACTTCTCCTTTATGACCGGACCGTCATGGCAAAAAAACTGTATTTTTTAGAAAATATCCCATAAAATCCGTATTATTCCATCTGTTTTTGTTATACCATAAAGCCAACCAAAGGTAAACAAGGAATTCGACAAGGAAATGGAGGAATGACCATGGCTGAAATGACCATGTTATCCATGGCTGTGATGGCTGCCAATAAGAAAGGCCGCTCCCTTTCGGAAGCAACAGCCGGGCGGAAGGACCTGTACCTGACGGAAGGACCGGCAGAGGAAGCAGATGTCATATATCTTCCGGATTACAGCAGTCTGGATTTTAGGCAGGTCCGCGAGCTTCTGACAGTGGGAAAACACGTCCTGTTCGGAACCATGGGGGCGGCCGATGCCGGCAGCCTCAATGCGCTGGCGCAGACAGCCGCGGAACACGGCGCAGTGCTGTTGGATCATATCCACCTTGCATTCAATCCATGTATGGCATCATTAAAGACAGCGCTGACATGCCTGGGACCCATTTACCGGATCCGTCTCTATTCCTGCGAATATGCCTTCTGCTGCAAGGGAGTCTGTACGGTTCCTGTACGTCCCTTCACCCATATTCCTCAGGGAGGCGCATTGTTTCAGCGGGGCTACGACTGCATCTATCCCCTTGTGCATCTCTTCGGCATACCGGAACAGCTGGATATCCAGATGATATTCACGGAAAATGGAATGGATGCAGCCGGAGCTGTCAAGGGAACTCTAGGCAGCGCCCAGGTGGAGATCGTCTATTCCAAGATATCAGGAAGCCATATTCCAAGCCTTATAGAAGGAGAAGGGGGACGCCTGCTAATCCGTGATTTACGGAATTTAAGGGAAGTGACCTATTTCAACTGTTCCGGTGTGGAAAAACCGATGGTTTCTTTTTCCGAAGAGGCCTGCCGCGCCAGGGAACTGGACCGCTCCATGGCCTTTATAAAGGGAAATTGCGACTGGCGCCTCCAGCTTGCATCCTCCTTGCAGGCACTTCAAATGATGGATGAAATCCGGGGTGGTAAAAAGACGAAAGATCTTATATCTTCTTGAAAAATTTTATAAGACATTTAATGTGAATAAGGACAGTTGGGTTTAAATACTCTTCTGTCCTATTTTTAAGATTCATTTCCTATTTATGGCTATTTGTGTTACACTATATATTATTACACGACTTTACAACTTTTACACGACTTTACAACTTTTATAAATGCCAGCATTGTTGCCGAATTAACTGTTTTAAAGCTTTCATAACAACACTGGATTTTATGCTGGTTTCGATATTTCTCACGAAAGCGGCATAAAATACCTGCTGCCGGATTTGCTCACTAAGGGCAAACCGAAATTCCTGCACACTTTCTGTACGGTACTTTGAAAATGATTCTTCCTGATATGGCAGTATCTTCATGGCACAATACGAGATGTTGATCAGGTTAACCAACATTTCGATTCCCTTCCGACTGCGTAACATATAGCTGCATAACGACCAGAACGTTTTCTGTTCATAATAACTCACCTCGATATTCCAGCGAAATGTGTAACACAATAATGGGATGAACTGCATACGCTCACTCCCGGTCTGGTTTAGCGGCGCCTTTTCCTGCCATGCGCAGAATATCTGCATCTGCTCTGGAAAAATCGTACTGAAAAACAGGCGTCTGGAGCCGCCGGTTTTCTCTGTAGAAGTTACATAGGCGAGAACCTCCCTTTGCCCGAAGATATTGGTAAGGACCCGGCGTACACCCATGTAGTAATCCCCTATCTTTTCAGCAGAAAGAGTGAAGTCCTCT